>ERZ1035014.366-NODE-366-length-21295-cov-15.407674_pt1 | contig 21295 bp, 23 predicted proteins | sample MGYA00520620_ERZ1035014 | MGnify/ENA primary metagenome ERZ1035014 (study PRJEB33766, sample SAMN09781744) | gut metagenome | biome: gut microbiome | host: Homo sapiens | place: Madagascar | study: EMG produced TPA metagenomics assembly of the PRJNA485056 data...
GTTCCGGGGGAGGAACGGCGGGAGGTTCCCCCACTCCCATAAAACCGGATATCTCCAAATGGGGATCGGGCGGCAGATAAAGGAGTGATACTATGCCTTTGACAGAAGAAGAAAAAAAGAAACTAGATTACATCAATTCCAAGGGCGGAAACATCGTCAAGGAAGGGCAGAAAAACGCCTTTGAGTCCGGAAAGCTGACCTCCTCCTGGGTCTCTGGTAGCCAGTCACGGTCTGATTACAGCCGTATGCAGAATAACATCTACGAGGACAAACGCAATACGGCCAGCAAGCGGAAATCTGCGCAGAAGTCTGCAAGCCCCGCCTACCAGGATGCCTCAAAAAAGCAGCAGTCCCTATTTGACAAGGTCGAGAAGAAGCAGCAGCGAAAAGCAGCGGTGGATTCGGTATCTCTTCCTGAGGCCCCTTCCAAGCCCCAGCAGAACTATCAGCAGCAGCAGAATCAGGTCCAGGCTGAGCCGGACAAGAAGAACGCCCTGTCCTATCTGGAGCAGCAGACCACTGGGCAGCAGACCACCCAGCAGGTCCGGGAATTGCAGCTCAAAAAGGCCCAGCGTCAGGCGGACGAGCAGCTGAAAGCGGCGGAGAATGCGCAGAAGGATAATGAGATTTTCCTGTCAGACTACGATGAAATCAGCGCCATGTCCCCTCAGGAGATCCAGGAGCTGGAGGCCTACACTACGGCCAGGGACCAGGGCCATTCGGATAATCCTCTTACAGAGTTTTACCTACAGTCAAAGCGTAAAAAAACCGCCGGGTCTCTCTTGGAGAAATACGGTCAGAAGCGGCTGGACGAGTTGGCGGAAACCTACGGCAGGGCACGCCACCAGCAGCAGGAGCAGCAGGTCCAGCAGAAGGCAAAGGAGGACGTATCCTCCACCGGCGGCGCTGTGACACGCTCCATTGGCACGGTAGTAACCGCTCCACTCCAGAGCGCAATGTCCCTCAAGGGCCGTCTGGATGAATTAAGCAACAGGACTGGAAGATATAGCACTTTGGAGTCCTTTGTTCCCATGGATGCGGCCCGTGTGTATAATAATACAGTCCGGTCAGAAGTTGCTCAGAACATCGCCGGGGACGGGTCTAACCCCTTGCGCAAGGGTGCGGCTGTCCTCTATCAGGCAGGTATTGGAACCGTCAGCTCTCTTGCCAATGCCATTGTCCTTGGCCCCGGCGTTGGTATGGCGGTCAATGCCACCAATCAGTTTGCCCAGACCGTTGCAGAGGCCTCTGCCCAGGGTGCTACTCCGGAGCAAGCCTATCTTTACGCCACGGCCAATGCGGCAGTTGACGCACTCACGGACAAAATTCCTCTGGACCAGTTGGCCAACGTGGCCCTGTCCGGGAATACCAATGTCTTTGTGAATATGCTCAAACAGGCAGGTATCGAGGCATCCAACGAGGGCGCTTCCATTCTTGGCTCCTACATTGCCGAGGCGGCGATCCTGAAAGATTCCTCCCAGTATAGCCAGTCTGTGGAGGCCTACATGGACCAGGCGTTGTCTCAGGGAATGTTTGAAACCGAGGCAGAGGCAAGGGCCTGGGCAGAGCGTCAGGCGGACAAGGACGTTTTGGCCCAGGCCGAGCAGCAGCTTCTGGTTGCCGGTATTTCCGGCGCTGCTTCCGGTGGTGTCGCCGCCGTCAAGGGCAACGCCGCACAGAAGAAGCTGGAGCGGCAGGAGAAGGCCGCCCAGGCGATCCAGGCCGAGGCGGAGCGTCAGCAACTGGAGAAGACCGGCGGGCAGATGACCATGGACCAGGTCCAGCCCCAGAAGACCCCCCTCACCCCGGAGGATGTCCAGCGGCAGGACCAGGCCATTGCAGATACCATTGACCAGGTCCGGGACGGTCAGCTTGGCATGGAGCAGCTGCCGGACCAGCCTTTGCAGACTCCCCAGCAGCCGGAATCCCAGCAGCCCAATACCGTCTCCGATATCGTGGAGCAGATGGTCCGGGAGAATCAGGCCCAGAAGATGACACCGGAGCAGATCCAGGACATTGTCCAGGAGGCGGTCAGCGGCGGGCAGGGAAAGGCGGAGGAGCAGAGCGGTGAAGCGAATACTCAGCCCGTCTCTACCCAGGACGTTGCGAATTCCGATTCTGTCAGGCCGAACCGGCCAGACCCGAACTGGACCGAGGACCAGTTTATGGATTGGATGACCTCCGAACCCAATGAGTATGCCGATGTCAAAAACCCAATGAAGGGCCGGGACTGGAATAATGTAGGCAAGCGAAGTGTCAAGGCTTATATGTATGATAACCCGGAGGTAAAGCGTTTCTACCAGGACCAAGCCGCTTGGATGCTCAGTGAGCTTCAGGACTCCACCAGGGGAGAACGCTTCTACAACAGAGATACCGGTGAATATTCCGGCGTGAAGCGCCACACATCCGATTCTATTGCAAGCCTTCTGGACAGTGACGGCATGAGCTACGACCAAATCGAAAAAGGCCTGTTTGCTATTGTAAATGACGAGGGGTCAGAGAACAATGCCGCATCCAAGCGCATTGAGTTTGAAATCAACCGCCGCCTCATGGACGGCTACACGGATTTCTACGATGGGCACAGGGTAGAGCCGAACGAAGACTATTTGAATGTCCTGCGGTCCATCCAGCAGCCCCAGGCGGCGATTTCCCCTGAACAGGCAGTCCAGGATACCGTGCAGAAAATGGTGGAGCAGAAGTCCACCCAGGCCGCCCAGGGGCCGGATAAGATGGTGCAGGACGTGGCGCAGAATGTGGTTCAGAATGAGGCCGCCACTCCCAAGCAGCCCAACCCCGAGCAGCTGGTGCAGAATGCTGCCGAAGAGGCCACAAGAGCGGCCAGAGGCGAAACGGTGGAGCCGGTTGCGTCTGTGGGAGGCGGTGGAGCAACGCCACCCGCTGATACGTTAGGAATGCAGAATGCCCCCAGTGCTGATACCGAAAAATCTCGTTCTGTAACGAATTCCGGGCTGAACAGTCAGGATCCTGATATCCGGGCCGGATATCAGCAGACTCTACAGCAGGACCAGAAAGCCGGTGATTATCAGGTAAAGCATAACGCAGATACCCTCTCAACCGCACAGCAGCGCACCAGCACCCCGGAAAGGGTACGTGCTGAATATGATTACCTCATGCAAAAACAGGATTCCTGGACCGCCGAGGACGCTGCAACAGGCCGTCTTGTTGCAAAGGAGTTGTTTAAGTCCGGGGATGCGGATGGAGTCACCGCTATGAATAAGCAGCTTGCCCGTGTTGCCACCAATGCGGGCCAGGTTTCTCAGGCATTTGCCATCACCGGGACTATGCGGGACGCAGCAGATCCGCAGTCTGCGGTTGAATCCGCTACCGCTCGAATTATGGCAATGAAGCAGGAGAATACGACCTACGACCCCGGAAAAAGTGGTCAGACTTTCGACCAGTGGAAGGACAGCATTGCCAAGGAGTATACCCGGCTTGGCATGGCGGTTGAGAATATCCCGGATGGAGATACAAACGCCATGCGTGATGTGATCCGGCAGATTGCCAAATCCAGAAAAACAACCGCTTGGTTCGGCACTTCTGATAAACTGACTGTAAATGCGGAGCGCATCCTGAAGAAGCTGGACTTTGATACGCTGAAAAGAATTGCAGACACACAGATTGCGGCCATGCCTGACGATTTCAGGAAGCGGACAAAAACAGAAATTGCCGCCGGCATCAGAAAGCAAAGTATGCTTTCCAGTTTGAAGACATTCGGAAGAAACATTGCCGGAAATGCGGCAACGGGTTTCTTGGATTCTGCAAGCGATAGCACCACCGGATATCTTGTGGATTCCATGCTTTCGAAAGTCACCGGAAAACGGACCGTTGGAAACGACCTGGCCAGAAGCAAGGAGTATATGGATGCGGCGAAGGATGCAGCAGATTTTGCCTCCCTCTGCGTGGAGCTGAATGTGCCCATAGAAACGGATGCAAATGCCGCTTTCGACTCTGCTACGGCGGCAAACAGAAGCGGCAAATTCATCGGGAAAACCTTCCGTTCAAACGGAAACTTTATGATGCGGTTCCTTTATGGCTACCAGAAATATATGAGCTATGCCCTGGAGGTTTCCGATAAGGTTTTTGAGGGCGGCACAAATTCTTCTGTTACGGAAAGCCTGAACCGTTTGAAGGATTCCGGCCTGAGTGATGCAGACGTACAGCAGCTTGCAGAATACACCGCAAACCGAAGAACGTTCAAGGATGCTACCTGGGAAGAGGATGGAAGAGTTCACGGATCCAATATGTCCAGAGTAGCACAGAATATCAAAAATATTGGCAAGGGAACAGATGCGGAGCCTTTTGTCAGTGCCGCAACAGATGTGGTCATGCCTTTTGCCAGCGTCCCAATGAACGTAAAGCAGACCGGCATTGATTACAAAATCGGAATTGCGAAAGGTGCTTATGAAATCTGCAAAATTATCAGCGATGCAAGGCACGGAAAAGAAATCAATGTGGCACGTCAGCGTCAGGCTGTCAGTGACTTCTCCCGTGGCACGACTGGCCTGGTGCTTACAAGCATTATGACCGTTGCGGCGGGCAAGGGAATTATTCAAGTTCACGACGATTCCGACAAGAATAAAAAAGCCATGGAGCAGTCTGAGGGTCTGAGCGGAGCACAATTCAACTGGTCTGCCTTTTCCCGTTCGTTAGACGGTGAAAGCGAAAAATGGCAGTCTGGAGACATTGTTTCCAGTGTTGATTTCTTGGAGCCGTTCAATGACCAGATGTACCTTGGTGCCGAACTCGCCAAAGATGATTCTGTTCGGGAGTTTTTGGAGAATCCCAGCTTTGAAACAGCAAATCCGGCAATGGTAAAAGCCTGGGCGAAGGGATCTCTTCTCTCCACGGCCTCTTCTTTCCTGGACAGCCCGATGATGGACGGCCTTTCTCAGATGTCTGATTTGATATCCAGTGCCTTCACCGCCGTAGGGACCGGAAATGCCGATGATGTGAAAAATGCGGCTTACGAATACGCCGGAAGCGCCGCAAGCTCTTTTATCCCGCAGTTTGTCCGGCAAGCGGCCCAGACAAAGGATGGATACTACAGGGATACAAGAGGTGAAGACTCTGCGGAGTACGCCAAAAACAGCGTTTTGAATGCCTTGCCTGGTGCGTCTGAGTCCCTCCCGAAGAAGGTAAACGGATTCGGTGAGGAACAAAAGCGCGGAGGGTTCGTTTCGAACTTCCTGGATCCTACCAATACCCAAAAGTTGAAGCTCAACGAAGTATCCGATGACTTGGCGGAACTCAGCCAAAGCCCTGATGTAAGCAATATTTATCCGGAGCGTCAAGCACCCCTGACGGTCAAAAATGCGGTTGGCGAAGAAGTACGCCTGACAGGGGAGCAGCGGGAGACATACCAGAAAGAGTATGGTGAGAAAGCGTCTGGATATTACAAGGGGCTTATGGGCAGTAAGTATTTTAAGGCCCTGCCGGATGAACTAAAGGGGGATGCTCTCCAGAAAGCCAAGGAATACGCCGCAGACTCCGCCAGGGCTTCCGTTACGGATTACAAAGCAACCGAAAGGGGAAATACCAGAACGGTTGTAGACGAAATTGTAGGCGAAGTGGTCAAAACCAAGGCGACTTCCACTATGACCAGTTTGGAAACGGCCTGGAAAAAAGGGATGGATACAAGTGCTGCAGAAAAAGAACTGTCTGCGCTTTACGGCACATATGGGGAGCAGTCCGAAACCATTCAGAAGGCCATCATGGATGCAGCCGAGGGAAACACCAAGAAGTACCTGGAAGGCCGCCAGTCCGGGCTGTCCTCTCAAAAGACCCTGTCCGCTCTGAAATCCGTCCAGTCTGTGCCAGCGGAAAACCGTGGGAAAATCGGCTATCAGCTGCAAGCCATTTCCAGCACAAAGGGTCTGTCTGAAGAAGATATGGACGCTGCTATGAAGCTCTATATGCCGGACTATGATCCTTCTGCAAATGAACCCAATGTGACCGAAGTCGTCTATGATTATCTGCGTAAAGAAAAAGGGTATTCAGCCGAGGATTATGCTTCCTTCAAGTATGCCTATAACCTTGCCGCCTCCGACTACGGAGACAAAAACGGAAAGGTAAAAAAGGACGAATACATTTCTGCTATGCTGGATATGGGCTACGACCAGGCAACCGCAAAAGAAATCTTTGACACATTGTGGAATGGGTCCTCCAAGAGACACAAGGCAGTTCAGCAACAGGCGCTTGACCTCTACGGATAACCACCACCTGCAAAGGCAGACCGCCAACAACGGTCTGCTTTTTTTCTGAATATTTCTATTTTCTCCTATTTACTTTTTCTTTTGACCGTGTTACATTTGTGTTACCAACAAAAAATAAAAAAGAGGCTATATCATGAACTGTATCAAATGCGCAAGGGAAATCCCGCCGGATTCCAAGTTCTGCCCGTATTGTGGGAAGCCGCAAGCCCCCGCAAAAAAGCACCGCAAGAGGCCAAACGGATCCGGAAGTATCGTGAAACTGTCCGGCAACCGCTCCAAGCCCTGGGCGGCAAAAAAAGACGGTGTGTTTATCGGGACCTACACCACCCGGGCAGAAGCTGCTGCCGCCCTGTCTCGCCTGGTGGATACCCCCGTAAATGAGCGCTTTAACCTGACATTTCGGCAAATCTATGACCTCTGGCTGCCGGTCCATAGCCGTACCATTGGCTCGCAGGGGCAGGAGGGGTACAAAACGGCCCTGAATAACTGCAAGGAACTGCACGATATGGTATTCCGGAAAATCCACCACTCTGATTTTCAGAACGTTATTATTCGCCTGGAAGAAGAGGGGCTGTCCAAGTCTTCCTGTGAAAAGGTCCTTCAGCTTTTCGGGCAGCTATCGGAATGGGCCATCAGTGAGGAAATTATTCAGGTCAACCGGGCCAAAGGCTGCTCCATTGTTGCCCAGCAGAAGAGCACCGGATTGGTAATTCCGGAAACCGCCATTAAAAAAATAGAGGAATCCACATCTCCAGCGGCCTCAATCGTCCTCATTCTTCTTGCTACCGGCTGCCGCCCAAATGAATTGTTTAAAGTGGAGCTGAAAGACTGCTACGACACTTATTTTATCGGTGGAAGTAAAACAAAGGCTGGGAAACGCCGTACAATTGTTGTTGATTCCGTTGGACTCCAGGCCTACCAAAGCCTTTTACACGGCTCTTCCGGAGGAAAGTACCTGATAGACAGCTACAAAGGAAACCACACCTACGCAAACTTTGCAAAGCGGGACTGGAAAGCCCTGTGCGATGATATCGGCCTCGTTGGCTACACTCCTTATGATTGCCGGCATACCTACATCACCAATGCTCATAAAGTGGGCGTGGATCCTCAAATTCTCCGCCGCCAGGTAGGCCATGCTGACCTATCCACCACTGACAAATTCTACACGCACACCGCTGATGAAGAAATAATTTCTGCCCTATCTGCAAAAAACATTTTTCAATCGGTTGGGAACAAATTGGTAACACAGAAAAACCGCCAAAAATAAATCATCCAAAAAAGTTCGGAAAACAAAGAAAAACTCCTAGAAACCAATCAGTTTCTAGGAGTTTTTTGGTGGAGACTACGGGACTCGAACCTGTGACCTCATGCGTGTGAAGCACTTCCTTGCTGCATTTTACGCAAAATAGTTCGTATTTTTCTTTATTTATACAATATGATTGCGTTTTTACATTATAAAATCTTCGCATAATTCGTGCTGGTTTTTGCTGGTTAATAACAAATTGGTAACACCGTCATTTACTGACGATACACAGCCTGTAGCACTCCGACTTCCTCCGCCCGCTCAATATACCGCTTATGCAGATACTCATAAACGGCCATATCGTCCTCCGGGAATTTGTCTCCGCTTCGGTGATAGGCATCAATCATTCGAACCACGTTCTTGTGCAGGGCATTCGCATGGTTCACCTCTTCGCCGGAAAGCTTGTAAAGAAGCTCTGCCGTCTCTGCATCGAAGTCCTTACACTCCATGGCCATCTTCGCATAGTTATATGCGTCGCACATCTCTTCCAGAACGTGCTCCATAAGCTCAATTTCCTTCATGTCTACATCCCCTCCTGAATGTACGCATACAGCGTGTCCAGCTCTTTCTTCCCTATTTTGATCGTGATTTTCAGCATCGGGATTTCCACAGGGATAGGGTCGCTGATGTACGGCTTGGCGGCGTTGTACAGAGCGTCTACATCGACTGCGTTGCGCCCTTTATCGTAAACGCCCAGAGCCTTAAACATGGGGTGCTCCGCATACTGGGCGATAATATTCGGAATGTTGGCCGTCAAGAGGCCACCGGCTCCGGCAATCAGGACTCTGTCCCAGCCGTTTAGGCTTGGGGCAATATCTCGGTCAATGAATTTCGCAATTCCAGACTGGACAGTATCCATAGAAACCATAAAAATTACCTCCTTGAAAATGTGGGGCGGCGGTTGCCGCCCCTTTGGCTGGGAATCAGTTGCCGTTGCAGCACCCACCGCCACACTTGGGCAGAGGGTTGTAGAGGGACTGAGCCGTGGTGGTGGTTCCAGTGGTCACGTCAGCAACCATCTTGGGATAGAAGGTTGCGTTTGCGTAGGTCACGATGGAATTGTCACCGCAGCAGCGCCGCTCCGCCTCGATCTGGATTTCCCTTGTCAGGTCGGACTTAACAGCCGCAATATCCTGACGGGCCAGGGTGAAGCTGTCCTCGGTCCGCTGATTGTGCACAGCCTGGTCGCACAAGGTCTTGCGAATTTCCTTCAGCTGAGCGTCAATGTAGGCGTACACCTGAAGATTCTTCTGGTCATTGTAGGTGTTGGCTTTCAGCAGGGCAATTTCGGAATCCTTGGCGGCAAGCTGCTGCTCCCTTTCCAGGTCGTAACGGCTTACAGGCATATTCTCGCTACACCCGCCAGGGCCAGGCATTGTGCCACGGTTACCCAGGGCCAGAGCGCCGATACCGCCCATAGCGTTCAGAACGCCCAGGGCCAAACCAGCAATACCAGTACCAAGACCGGCACCAGCGACACCTTTGGAGGCATATTCCTTTTCGACTTCAACCATATTAGAAGTCCTCCTTTAAAATATTAGGAGGTGGCCACCTTCTGGATATAGCATAGCAAAAACCCCGGCGATGGAATCATCATCCATTCGTCGGGGTTTCATCGTATAATCGTCAGAAAATCGTCAAGCGATATCAGAATTTTAGATTTTCAGGGAGTTTATCACTGTACTTTCTGCAAAATTCATATTCCTTTTTCAACTTTCTGACCGTTCTTGTAATAGTGGCTTGGGACACGCAAAACTTGTGGCACTGTTTTGTTTGGCTCCATCCGGCGGCCCGGGTGCGGATTATGTTTTCTTCCAGCGGCGTGAGTAGCGCCAGGGAACAAAACTCATCCAAAATCACCCGGTTCCACGGGACTTTATCCACTTACCACTTAGTCCTCCTGCTTCTTGTAATTGTCGCTGGAAATTTTCAGCAGCGTACCCAGCAGGGTATCAACAGCGGTAATAGTGCCCACCACCTGCTCCGTGTAGGGCAGCCCCCACACCGCCGCAATGGCAGCGTAAAACGTAGCCAAGGCGGGCAAGACCACCAGGGCCAGGAACTTCAGAACATCATAAACCTTGTTTTCCATCAGCATTTTTGTTTTCCTCCTTAATTATGCAACGGTAATTTGCGTACTTCCTCCATAACTCTCTTTGCAGAGCCATTTCCGCCAGCAGCGGCGTATGGTTCATATAAGTAGTCGTTGAGGTTTTCATATTCGTCTTTGGTGATGTATCCACGCTCTACGTATTTCATTCCCAAAAACACGATACGGTCATGCGCCATTCCCACCAGCAGCCGGGTGTTTGCATCGTTTTTCTTCCGGCGGGCCTCCAGGAATCCCCAAAAGCCCGCCGAACCGACAAACGCCAGCAGAATGGTGATAGCGGTTTTAATCCATTCGCTCAAATGATTGTCCTCCTGTTTCTCAGCCGTTCCACCGGCTGTATACTCCATCATCCTCATGGATTCCCCAGTCGTAAAGCCCCAGGCCGCCCCGTCCGGGGATTTTCTCTGCATGGACCTCCTGGGCAATGGCGTAGAGTTTCGCCGGGGAGATGTTGCCGCTCAGGTCCACGGCATGGCCCGTGCGGTGGTTGGAGTTTTTCACACCGCCTTGGATAGCGTTCCAGCGGTCACAGCGCAGCCCAGAGTTTACCCGCAGGGGCACACCGGCCCGCCGCCGAATCTCATCGGCACAGCGTACCGTGTCCTCGGACATTTCCGCCGGAAAACCGTTGCAGTATCTCCAACCGCACTTGCACCGGAATTCCTCCCGGGTGAAAAACTCGATATCGTCCCAAAAGGTGCCGGTCTTGCCGGGAGGCTTGCTGGCAGTCTCCTGGGGCTTATACACCCGCCCGGCGGCAACAGCGTCCAGCAGCTTGGCCTCGGTAAGAGGGCCGGGGATACCGTCCGCCGTCAGTCCTTCCGCCGCCTGGAACGCCCTCACAGCGTCCTCCGTGTTGGGGCCGTTGGCTCCGTCGATGGGGCCGGGGTCGTAACCCAGGTAGTCCAATAGGTTTTGGATTTGTCGTGTGGTCATTCTCTCTCACCTCATTCCAGATTTAGGGCCTCCCGGATTGCCGCCAGGTCGTCAATGGTAAGTCTGGGATAATCCTCAGCGATCTCCTCAAAGCTCTCCCCTCGGTTGGTGATCCGCAACTTAAAGGCCCGCACCATGATACGCAGCTGCAAAGCGTTCAGGGTTTTCATTTTGTCTCACCTCCGATCAAGTCCGCCATCATCAGGATGATGTCATCCGTGGTGGTTTCCAGGTTGTCCAGCCGTTCCCCCGTGGTGGTTGGGCTGGGCTGGGTCTCCTCCTCCGTGGCCCCAACCAGGCCAAGGAGGGCGGTTTTGGTGTTATCCATTGGCGCTCACCTCGCTCAACTTGGTAATGTACTGGATTTTTGCGGGAACATCGACAGCAAAGCCCTCATCCGCCTTGGGGTGGTGGAGGGTGATGGAGCCGCCAGCCTCCACCGCAAATGGGGCCAGGGAGTCGCCCATCAGGGCGGTGATGTCGGTGGTGATGGGGGTGGATAGCTCATAGTAAGTCGTCGTCCCGTCCGTCAGCTCGTCCCCCTCCTGGTAGGCTCTGCTCCCTACCCGCTGCACATACTGCCAGCCGTTATCGGTCCGCTCCACCGTGTTTGCCACGTTTCCAGCGCTCCAGCCGTAGCCAGGGAGGTTGCGGACGGTAGCGGGGATGGGGTGGGTGCTTGGCTGTTGGTAAGGCACATAGGCCGTGCGGGTGGTACCACGCTCTACCTGGAATGCGATGGAGACATCATCCATAACTACACCTTTGCCAACATAAAGGTATATGTACGCAAAGCCTCCTTCAAAATTTCCCGTTTTCACCGTATTCGGGCCCACCATCAGCTTTGTGATCGATGATATTGATAAATACACGTTAGCTGGAAGCGCTGCCTCAACACTAACAGTGTACGTTCCAGCAGGGAGCGTAAATTTTGGGCTTGTGGCGCCGACTACTGCTGTTGCAGTGCCGGAAAAGTGGTAGACGCCATCCTTATCGACGCTCATCGTAACGCCAGATTTGGAAAAAGCTGATATAGGTTGGGCTACGTTCTTCCCGGCAATCCGCACCTCATCCACCAGCGCACTCACCAGCTCCGGTGTGTAGGGCTCAAAATCATAGTCTGGGGTAGAGCCACGCACAGTTTGAATGGCCATGCTGATATTAATTCCACCACCAACAGAAAGCATATAGCGGACTGGTGTCGTCGCATCCAGAGTAAAGACTATATACCCTAGCCCTTTTAATACGTGGGAATAGTCTCCCGATACAAGTTGCAAGTACGTCTCAATGTTTTTGTCGCTCTGGACTGCGCAATACGTTCCAGCTGGCAACTCAAACCACTCTGTTTGCGGATAGCAGTTCTTGGTCGAAGTGTTTTTTACAGAGATGGTCGCACCAGATACGGTAGCGAAAACGTTTTGTTCGCTACCGGACAGCACAAGCGGCAACACATTCTTTCCCCGCCTGGTCTTGCCGGATATCTCCATCACCGCCCCGGCCTTGGCACCGCTGGGCACCTGCCGCTGGTAGGCCTCCTGGGTGTCCGTCTCAAAATCCCAGGTCTGCCCCTTGTTGAGTTCCGCCTGAAATTTAATAGCCCGTTTCATGTTGGCAATATCTTTCTGGGTGGCCTCCAGATCATCCGCCAGCCCGCCGACAGATTCCGCCGCCTGCGCCGCCGAACCGGCGGATGCTTCCGCCGCTTTCTGGGCTTCCTGGGCGGCTTGCTTTGCTGCTTCTGCCGCAGCGTCGGCGGCGGTGGTGTCACCGGCGGGGCCAGCTTCACCCTGTGGCCCTTGGGGGCCGGGGTCTCCCTTTTCTCCCTGTTCGCCCTTTTCGCCCCGGAAATCCCCGGAAGCGATTCCATCTTCCAGTTTTTTCAGCGCCTTGGCGGCATTATCAGCGGCGCTTTCCGCCCGGCCAGCATCCTGGCTCACTCGCTGCATAAATCCCGCCCAGGCCTCCGGGGCCTCGGTGGGGTCCGGTAGGCCGTCTTTAATGCGCACCATGTAGGTTTCGCTCTTGGCCACCTCGCCATTGTCGCCATACCACCGGCATTCCAGTTTGCCCATTCCGGCAATGGCCGTGTCAGCGGTTTGCACCGTCCAAATTAGGCTGCTACCATCGTGCCGTGCGGATACGGGGTATGGCTGCTCTTCCTTAGGCCGCCGCAGCAGCACGGCGTAACTACCGCCAGCAAACCCCGGGGCGGGAAGATTCACCTCGGTCACCAAGTTTTCTTTTAATTTTCCGATATTGATTACGCCATACCGGTCAGGGACGACACGATTTGCGGTTGTCATCCAATCACCACCCCATACTTCGCCAGAATGGCAATGATATCCTCTGTGAGGACTTTTTTTAGCTGGCCGGGCGGAAGCTTGGCAAGGCTCGCCGCAATGGCTCTCATGTCCTGCTCTCCATCCTCAGCGGCACGGATTTCCACAAGCCGCTTTTTGGCTCCATTACTCCACTTCTGCATCCGGCTTCACCTCCAGGATTGCTAAGGCGTTCTGCATATCTGCACCCTCGGCCTTCATTTCTGCGATTTTTGCAAGAATCCTCTGTTTCCGTTCCTCAATGGTCATGTGTTCACCCCCAGTGCAGTTTCGATCTCAGATAGGGCAGATTCATACTCAGCGTTCTGTGCAGTCACAGCTGCATATTGTTCTCTCTCATACTCCCGCTGGGCGGCATCCAGCTCATCCCATGGCTTCCATGGTGCGATCATCTCGCCCTGGAAAATTGCGCCATCAGAACGTACCCAGGTAGAGCCGGATGGAACAAAGCGGTAGCCCTCAATGTAGGCGGTGCACTTGCCGGTGAATGCGTCAGTCTCCACAGCGGTCAGACCGATTCCGGGTGCGGTATGACATTTATAATCTGTGTCAATGTAGATTGTCATTTACACACCTCCTAATTTGCCTTTATGGAATAGATATTGCCGGAGGAACCAGCAGCGTTAACGGTTACTCTAACAACCACATATGCCTTACCAGATAGGCTAGAAATATCTAATGTACTTGTTAAACGTTTTGCTGCTTTTCCTGAGCCAAGTGTTGCGATTGCGATTGATGTTCCTGCTTTTTTTTCACGCTGAATATCCAACATAAGTGCATTCGTTGCACCGTCGTAGCACTTCAATACTTGCCAATCCACAGTAAGAGTTTTTAGCCCATCGAGATCTATTGGCTTCGCCGTTCCGAGAATTGTCATCTTAGTGCTGGTAGATGCTAGGTACATACGATCTGATTCTAACGTTCCAGCGCCGGGATCAGACTCCTTACCAGAGCTATTAACGTATTTGTAATCTGTTATACCCCATCCACCGGTTATATCAGTACATTGATCTCCGTTGTCGTATAGTCTACCGTCAAAAGCGGTAGAAAATTGTTTCCATGCGCTGTTGATATATGCCCAGGCATCAACACTAGCCCATTTCCCGTCTGTGTACAGCATCCCACTTGCCAAATGCAGCAGCACCGCATTTTTCCGCCCCACGTTGATTTCCACGCCGGTATCCGCCGTCTTTAGCCACACCAGACCCTCTGCGCCGGTCTCAGGCTGTGTGGGGCTGAGGACGTAGCCGGTAATGGCTGTGGTGGTGTTTACCCATATGGTGTTTTCCCGTGGGTTCGTGGGTCGGGTGGTGCCGCCTACAACTTTTAGGTTTATCCCTCCACCGCCACCACGGGCGTTTGTTGGTCCGATCATGTTTATCAGCTCCTATGTGCCAATTTTCCAGTGGACTATTGTCGGAATTGTGATTGCTCTGTCCGGTATTGAGGCACAATAAATGTAAATATACCCATTTCCCGGGACAGCAACCGGGGCGAAATCAAAGTCCTCCATATCTCCTACATCAAAGACAACTTCCGGGAAACCATCCACCCGAGCGCCAGACATAGGGATTGCTGCCCTATACGGATATGCGGAATAGGCTTTGTTTTCATCCTCGGCCCATGCGTCTGCTTGCACCGTATAGTTTTTCAGTACGCCAACTGAGCCCTTGATATCCTGAATGGATGCATCAACGTATTTTTTTGTTGCTGCATCGTTATCCGCAACAGGCGTTGGCAAATTTTGAACATAATTCTTGTTCATAGAAATCGGCCCTGTCATTGTCCCACCTGTTTTCGGCAGCTTTGTGTCCGCATACTCCTTGCTTGCGGCATCGTCATTTTTCTGAGGGGCAGGGAGCCCATACAGGCGGTACGAATTCACATTCAGGTTTCCGGACAGATTTCCGCCGGGAATGGATCCGCCGTCTGCTTGAAAAAGCCCGTTCAGAATTTTCGCAACCTTATTCAGGTACTCTTTGGTTGCTTTCCCGCCCTCATCAAACTTGGCTTGGAGTTCCCGCCAATCAAGGTTATCATCGGTGCCGGGGGTGTCCCCTAGCTTGCCAATGATTACCATGTCTTTTTCAAAATATGGGATTTTATCCGCCATAGGTTACACTCCTTCCCGAACGATTGCCCGCTGCAAGGCCCCGTTCCCAGTCCCTACCTGCGGGCTGATACTGTCAGACGGACGGCTTCCGCCCTCGCTGGTTGTCTCCATGCTTTCCCCACTGCCAAGCTGTGGGACAGGGGCAGCCATTGGCATTCCCTGGGCCTGTTTAAGCTCATCGATCAGCTCCTGACGCTTGGCAATGGTGCCCTCCGGCAGACGCTCCAGGAACTGGATAGCGTTAATATGTCCGTTGTTCAGCAGGTTTTCGCAGGTCTGAACCGTGGAAATCTCGGACCAATAGGTACTTGCGCCCACATCGATTTTCACGGAAAGCTGGATCTGCCTCAGAATGGAGAAATCGAAGTCTACCATGCCCTTCTGAGGCGGCAGATTCATCCCAAGGGGCTGCATCTCTCCAGGAGCGCCCATGTCCAGCTTCTTTTCAACGGAACGCGTGCCATAATAGACGGACATCATGTCTATCCAAATACGGCAAGCGTCCTCCATGCACTGATAGTCCTGCTGTTTGGTCATTTCCATTGGCGTAGAGGCGGCACGCTGCAACGCAATGATAGCGCTTGTGTTATCCGGTCTGCTGTCACCCATAGCGACATCAGAAGCGCCCAAAAGGGTGTTGGTCTTATCAAATGACAGCTCAATGAATTGGGCTATCTGAGGGCTTACAGCGGCCCCCTCGATGACCTTTGCAACGCCGTCCACGTTGCCGCTGACTCCGATTGCCGTTCCTACATCTCCGGACCATCCAGAAATTTTTGTTTTGTCATAGACGTACTTCGGAAAAGCTGTGGTCAGGAGGCTGATACCAACCAGGGCGAACATCTTATTGATAAACTTCTGATTCGGCAGAAGTCCGGTAATCATGGCTTGTCCATGGTAGCGGTCCCGGACAAAGTCCCAGTTCAGCCAAATCAGAGGGTAATATTTCATCCCTGTGTCGTAGGCTTCCCGGATGACGGCTTTCTCCACGGCCTCCATGCACCAGATAGTCTCCGTCTCCCGGTTCCTGAAGTAGTAAGTCAGGACCGTGACTTTATCGTCCGTGTAGCTGTCATACTCATTCTGGAATTTCTCAGAGTCCGGTGTGATTTCCGATGGGTCGCTGACTTTGGTCATGCCGTCCCCGTCTTCCTTCCAGCCTTCCACACGCCACCGGACATCCTCCACCAACTCCCGGCGTACCAGGATAATATACGGCTGCTTCTGTACATCCTTGGAGTTGGGATTGCCGAACATGACTCGGAGGTTATCCAACATTTCGGCACAAATTTCGCCTTTCACAGGCTGCCCATTGTCAACAGTGGGGTCAAAGTAGAAGTGCATACACCCATCACCGGTCACGGCGGCATTTCGCAGCAGCTCCCGGTTTTTGGATATGATCTTGTTTCGCTCCATAATGGCGCTGATTTGCTGATTGACGGTCTGGCAAATATCGTCTAACTCTTTGGAGCTGTAGGGAGATGTGGAGGGCATGGCGGAGGCCTGAATGGACATGCTGTCAGAGGTGATATTCGATACCTGGAAATTGATAACACGTTTGAACATGTTGTATGTGGGTGTAGGTAGTCCGTTGCTTTGGACGCCTTCCCACTGATTTCCGATAAAAAAGTCCTCGTTCACCTTTACAGTGTCATACAGGCCGATTGCCTGGTTGAAGTTGTATCCCTTTTCGTACTTTTTCAGGACCTCTTCCAGATCAGGAATTTTCTGTTTTCGTGCCATTGCCTATCTCACCCCTCGGCATTTCGTTCCATGCGCTGCTTTTTTGCTGTCTCAATAGGGTCAAATCCCAGAATGCCGGATAACCCGGCGTTAAAATTATCAACAGCCTTTGCTGCTTCCCGTGCCTGTTCAAAGTCTGGTACAATTCCCTTTTCCAGGTCTCCAGTTCTGCGGAGAATATCTTCCAGACTATTTCCAATAGATTCCAACGAAGTATGAATTTCAGGCAGCTTTTCCATGGATACCGTGTCCAGGCCATGGCCCACGGTCTGCAATTCCTCGGCAATTGCCGCTTTCCAGTTGTTTACACCGGCAATCTGCTTTTTCAGGTTATCCAGTTCAGAGTCCACCCAGTTGAGCGTGGTACGGTGTAGCCTGTTGATCCTCCGATTCAGCAGGTAGAGCAGCAAAAGCAGCGAAAGAAACATGAATGTTGCGAATGCTGTAAAATAATCTGTAAAACTCATGATATTCTCCTTTTCAGAAATAGCCCGGCACACGCCGGGCTATTTGCGGTTGTTTACGCCATATCCTTTTCGGCAACGCCGGAGTTGTACATTCCGCTCTTGGCGGCGTAGGCTCGCAGCTGGTCGCCGGAAACCAGAGAAACGGCGGCAGAATAGGGCTTGGCATCCACGCTGTACCGGGGGTCGGAACCGTTGGTGGTGTAGTAGATGGTTGCATCGCTGGTGTCGCAGGTGATGGTTGCGCTCTTGCCGGACACGGCAATCTTGGGAGTAGCGCAGACCTTACCGCTTGCGCAAGCAACAAGAATACCGTTGGCCTTCTTGCCCAGGACAAAAGCGTCAAACATCATCCGGAATTCCAGCAGGTCACCGGACAGGGTGGGAGGATCCACATGGCCCTTGAAGTCCTTGATCTTCATGGGCGCAATGGCCGCCTTGGGGTTCAGGATCATAAACTTGGCATTGGCCGGCATAAGCTCGTTGATGAAGGGGACAACGTCCATGTCATCGAACCGGCCAACCGTGCCCTTGGTCAGGGTCTCCTTCGCCAGGGATTCCGTCTTGATCCACTCATCGGCCAGAGACAGAATGTGCAGATTCTCATAGGGCACGATCAGCACAGACCGGCCGGTGACTCTGGCATTTCGCTGGATGTTGTGGAACTTGATAATGGTTTCGGCAATGTTGGCCTTGGTCATTTCGCCGGTCAGTTCCATGTGAATGCCAGCGCCCTCGGCCCACTTCTCCATGCGGTGCTTGTCAACAGCGGGAATAATGACTTCGTCCCGGTAGGCGTTCATGACCTCACCGGCCCGCTTCATGTTGAACTGCTCCACATTGTTGCCCTTGTCGATGGACAGGGACAGGGACACGTCCTTTGCCATGGTGAAGGTCTGCTCATCGTCACCGACTTCGTGGGTTTCGCCGTACCGGCTGCCGGTGCCTACCTGCTTGTTCCGGTCATAGTTCTGAAGCGGGGAGGTCTGAATGCTCTTGACGTGGACCGTCCGAACTCCGGAGAACTCCTGGTCGATATCGTGGTTGAAAAGGCCGTCAGTGAGGGACCGGTGCTCGAATCCCTTCATCAGGCGCTGCATATGCTTTTCGGAAAAATGGATAGTAGTACCCATATGTTTTTATTCGCTCCTTTACTTATCGAGTGCGGAGAAGAAGTCGTCAAAAGCGTCCTTCTCCCTTCCGCCGCCGGTGTCATTCTGCCCCGGAGCGGCGGTGCGCTTGTTTTTCTCGTTCTGCGCCTGGGCTGCTGCCTGCTTCTTCTGCTCGGCAAGTTCGGCCTGTAGGCGTGTATTTTCCAGTTTGTAGTAGGCGTTGGTCAGGGTCATGCCCCCCTGTACATCCGCCGCCAGCTTGTTTACAAGCTCTTCCGTGAGCTGCACGCCGGGGAAGGTGTCCCGGAATTCGGCAATCTCACGGGATGCTCTGGAATTGGTGTCCTCTGCCTGGGTGTCCTGGGCAGGGCCGTCCTTGTCGGGACTTTCCAGGGCTTTTGCTTTCCGCTCTGCTCTGCTGGCCCGGATTTCCGCCTTTGCCTCCCGCTCAGACATCCCCTGGGCTTTCAGCACCCCAACCTGGACATTCTCAATCAGGTTCTCGATGGGAATTCCAGAGGTCTCAGAGGCAATCTTCAGGGCCTCAAAAATGGGGGCCTGTTCGTCCAGATTCTTTTGCAAATCTGCCTGTACAGTCTCCAGCTTCCCCTTGATCCGGTCATAATCCAGGCCTTTCTGGGCAAGCTCAGTCATTTCATTGACCCCAACGACCTTGTCCTGCTTGTTCCAGCGCAACGTGAATTTCTGCTCCTGGGCGGGCTGTTCGGCCTCCTCAGGCTTCTTTTCAGCCTGCTCCTCACCAGATTCGGGCGCGCTTCCTTCTCCGGTGTCTTCGCTGGGCTGCTCTTCCTGGGGCTGCTCCTGCTGGGCCTCCTCGGCGGCTTCTTCCTGGATATCGGCGTCGGACTGGTTGCCTTCGCCAATGTCAGCTTCACCGTCATAGGCTCCAAAGAAATCGTCAAAATTGGTGTCTTCCATGTATATGTCCTCCTTTATCCAGCTCTGGTAGGCTGTATATTCACGGCTCTGGTAGGCCGTTGAATTCGTTTTATCCGGCTATGTAGCCCTTGGAAATGTGCCCCCCGCACATATAGGAGCGGTAATCCGCCCTGGAATATTCTTCCTCTTCCTCAATCTCTTCGTTTTCCTTTTCGGCGTTGAGAATGTAGGTAGCGGCAAAGTACCGCAGAGCATCCGGGCCGTGGGTGATACCGTGGGGTTCCAGGCTTACGTCATTCGGTATCTTCTGGCTGTGTTGGAGCGCTTTCAGGCAGTCAATCAGCGTCCGGCAGGTTTCAAATATGATGAGACTTGGCTTCCCATCCTCACGGAGTTTGAACATTTCCTTGAGCATGGACCAGCCCTGGATGCGGTTATTTCCGGCCTTAATGAGGCCCACACCGTTCTCAGCAAACACCGCCGCCTGGGTCTTGCCGTCCGTCCGGTTTCTGGCCCACATATCAGGCGGGGCAATGGTGCCCATTACGGCCTCGTCCGGCCTCGTCAGCTCCAGCTGCTTTCTGGCAGCGTCAGATACCACCAGATCAGACTGGGCAAATTCCCGGTAGACATAGCAGCGGCCCGTTTCGTCCACGGCGATCCATAGGCAGAAAAACATATCAAGGCCGTAGTCCATTGCCCTGTACCGTTTCCAGTGCCGGGGAATGGCAAATGGTGTACAGGTATGTACCCCGTCCTGGAATTCCTTGAAGAAGATACCGGCAAGGATGTTCCAGTCACCGAACCGATGGGCCCGCCGGATATCCTCCGGCAGCTGCTCCAGCTGCTTGACGTATTCCGGGTTTGCGTCCATAAGGTCCTTGTTGTCGTCCACGGTAGCCGGGATGAACACATAGTCCTTTGGGTCTTCCCCGTCTTTGAACTTCTTGTCGATGAACAGTCGCTTTACCCAGCCGTGCCCTGGGCCGCCGGGGTTACAGGTGAGGTAGATCCGCTTCGGAATGTCGTTGGCACCACGGACAATCGCCGCAAGCCCTCGGAACTCCGATTCCAGGAACTGGGTGGCTTCGTCAATGAAGAGCCACTCGTATTCCTGGCCCTGATACTTGCCCTGCACCGCAGCACCGTATCCCGGCATATTGCCAAATTTGATGGTGCTTCCATTGATGAAGGTGACCATGTGGTCCGTCTTGTTGTAGGCGAACGCTTCTGGAGGCAGCATTTTCAGCATGGGTGAGATAATCGTTCCCTCCATGTCTCCGTACTCCCGACGCAAAATCAGGATGCGGATCCCCGCATAGGTCAGCGCACCCAGCGCCGCCTTTACTCTGGTTGCCCAGCTCTTGCCGCCGCCACGGGCACCGCCGTAACAGGTGTACCGGGCTTTCGACTCAAAGAACGCCCATTGCTTTTCGCTGTTTGGTCTGCCAAATGTGGCATAGATGGTTTTCGATTCGTTTGCCACTTCGGCACCTCCTTCACGGCAAAAAGAAAAGAGCCAGAACGACACGCAAAAATTGCGTGCTGCTCTGGCTCATTGGCTCCGGCAACAAGTATTCAGTTATGCCCGGTAGTCGATGACGGTCTCCGTCTTACACCAGGTACAATACAGCGGGAACTGCTTCAGCTCTGTGCCTGGGATGATTTTGACTTTCGTCTTCTTCCCGCACTTCGGGCAAAGCAGATATTTACCGGTTTTCTCCATGTTTCCTCCGATTGGCGCTGACGGAAGGGGTCGAACCTTCACCCTGCTGCTTACAAGGCAGCTGCACCGCCTGTTGTGCTACGTCAGCAAATGTAAAATACTGCTTTTTTAATTTTTCAAATCCCGTTCGCAAAAGGACCCGACCTTTTTTCCGGCGCCCCCACTCTCGGTTTCTTATAATTATTACAAATTATTTTGGATTGTCAAATTTCATCTCAATTTTGTAGGCTCCGGCAAAATCGGAACGCAAAGACAGCGCTCGACTCTGCCGCCTATACTAACCTCTTAGCTTTATTTATATATTATTATATTA
>ERZ1035014.368-NODE-368-length-21187-cov-12.257903_pt1 | contig 21187 bp, 9 predicted proteins | sample MGYA00520620_ERZ1035014 | MGnify/ENA primary metagenome ERZ1035014 (study PRJEB33766, sample SAMN09781744) | gut metagenome | biome: gut microbiome | host: Homo sapiens | place: Madagascar | study: EMG produced TPA metagenomics assembly of the PRJNA485056 data set...
GACGTTTTGAAGCCTTTGCAGGCAACTGCAATTCAGAGAGCGAAAACTCGTGCCAGCCAAATCCAGAACCAAGGTATCGAGCCGATTTCACGACAGAGCAACCCTCTGACAACAGTTTGGGAACTCGTGGAGTATTTGAACTCTAAAATTTGATTTGCACTATTTGAAAATACAGCAAAGCCCACAGGCTGGATACAAAATCCGGCCTGTGGGCTTTGCTTATTTCTTTGTTTTATATGAGCGCATTTCTTACCATTTCAATAAAGTAATTAGAAGCATCTTGTCCCAAGCACTGTTTGCACCACTCCTCGACTAATATGCCCCATACGACATCTTTGCTTTTTCGTACTCGATCACCTACATATTCTGTCCACTTATGGTGATCCGCTTCATAATAGTGCGGCAGCCACTTTTCTTTTAAAAAAACAAGGCTACCCCAAAAACTCCGAGGGTCTTCCATAGCTGGTAATATAAACACCCTTTTGCGCACGAGTCATCGCCACATACAATAAGCATTTTTCAGAGGTAATAGATTCCGCCTCAGAAACAGCATCAGTCTTATTGATTGCAGAGGGAAGAGGAATAATTCTGTTGTTCACAGCTGCAATAAATACATACTTGAATTCCAGTCCCTTCACTCGGTGCATGGTGGCAACTCGTAGTCCATCAAAACTACGATCATCAACTTTGTTTCTCTTAATTGCATAGGAACGAATCCCTGCTCTTGTAAAAAGCGCAATGTAATCATCAACCAGCTTTTTGGTACGTGCTACAACGCATATATCAGTGAGAGAAACGCCATTTTCTTTTAGCTTCTTCACTTCACGGAGAAGAAAATCAAATTCGTCATTAGCGTTTTCAAAATTCTCAACTATCGGTTTTTCTCCATGTGTGAGGGATTGACACTTATCACCAAGATCTAAATCTTCGTCCAAATCATCAAAAGAAATACCGTTCAATAGCGCAAAAGCATGTTTCCGGATTTCCTCTGTAGTACGATAGTTTATTTTCAAGATACTACTACGACCACGGACATTTATACCACACTTAGAAAGGGTCGGATGATTTCGATATATTCTCTGGTGAGAGTCACCAACTATGAAAATATCATTGGGATGTTCCTCTCCTGCCAACGCTCTAATCAAGCGATATGCATTGTCGCTGAAATCCTGTCCTTCGTCGATAATAATACTTGCATATCTTGGTTTTCTGCCCGCAGATTGAAGCAGTTTGGTACTTTCATACATGGCAGTATTTATATCACGTATCTGGTTCTCTTTCATCAGATTTTGATAGTTTTCAAAAACCTTCCAGACCTGCATTCTTTTTTTACGATCAAGTCTGGTGCCACGACCGTTTCTGGTTACCTTTACATATTTTTCGAGTGTAAGAGCCTCTTGTGCGATCACAATTCTATTCCACTCTTCTTCATAGAACGTAGTCTCATACGGCAAATCGATGTTTGCTAACAAAACAGCTCTCTCCCAAAGGGGATTTATTACATCGTCATAGCCTATTTGAGCAGAGAATCCAGACTCTCGAAGGAACTGATTCACCCAGGCATCCAGATGAATGACTTCTATTCTTCGGAGTTCTTCCAATGTACAGATCTTACGAAGATTTTCTCGGATGTCAGCTGCGAGATTTGCAGTAAAGGTTGTCATCAAAATCCTCTGCTGTCCTTCGCATTTGGAGGCTAAATGTTTCGCCCTATGCATGGCAACTACGGTTTTGCCAGTACCAGCACCACCGAGCACTTTTGCAGAACCCGAATACTCTTTCTGTACAATTTTTCTCTGTGTCGGATGAAGAAATACACGCCATTTTTCCAGCGGTTCTGCCATAATTCGACGCAATTCATCTTCTCCATCGACCACAACAAAAGATTTCAGCGTTGTAGGAACATCTAATGCAGCTGCTAAATCTTCGCTGGAAGCAGAGGTGTTCTGTTCTTCAGAAACAAGCTCTAATACTTCTTCCATAGGAAAACCTTCTGCCAACCAAGAAAGATGCTCATAAGCATCATGTGGCATAGCGGATTCCGATTTATAAAAATCCTCTTTATTAGCAAAACTTCTAACAAGATCAAGCTGAACCTCAGGCACACCGAGTCTAAGCAAATCATCATCTTTTGCAAGGGCAAATAGAGCAACTTTTTCAGGTGCAGATACCTGTTCTACTACAGTTTGAACATCAAACACCTGAATTGCACCTGTTTTAGGGTTGACTTCGCATCGTTTACGAGCAGCCCATTGATACGCTTCGTCATGGTGGTCTACCCACAAAAGCAGATATACTCTAGCTTCTTGCTGACGGACAACAATACCACGATAAGTATCATCAATACGAACAGAAAAAATTTTCTTATCTATTCCCGAATTAAGTTTCTCATAGTTAATGCCAGGAGACATCGGATTGTTTCGGAACTTATTTACAAACTCCGTTACTTTACCTTGTACCTGTCTCGGAAGACGAGCAAATGCTGTTAAAAAATCCGATGAGATTGCCACTTTAACATTATCCGTCATTGGTTATCACCTCCAAAATAGCTTGCGACATCCATATTCGCAATATCCAGCAAATTCAGGATTCTCCATCCCAATTTTTCGAGTTTCTCCTTATCTTCAGCTTGTTCAGCAGTCATAAAACCAATTCGTCTATCAGGCCATGCAATTTCAACAGTAGCAACCACTTCTCCATCATCGCCTTCAACTTCGTAACCAATGTTATCTTCATCCGGGGCCGGTACGCCAGCGTCTTTTGCGATCTCGACAAATGCTTTTGCATCATCATCGAACAGAAGCTCCTTAATTGCATTCCAAGCATCATCAACCGCGGCTACAGGCGCAACGATATCAGAATCAGCATTTATTGCAACTGGCAGTGCGAGGTAATCCATGTGGCTCATGCCTACAGATGATACCGCTATAAACTCATCCGAGAATTGCATCACATTATAGAATCTCCAAAGGCCATTCCATTCCTGTTCATATTTGTCTGTTCTACGATCCTTTTCGTCATTGAGAACAGCGCAAACCGCAACAGCGCCCTCTGCTTTAAGTTCAGATGCAAGGATAGCAGAGTGAATTGCCAGATGCGCATTAGAAGTTCTCGGAATCCAGCTGCCGAATATAGTTCCAGGGAACACGAAATTAGCATTAGTAAAGTGTGTCTGGTCATTTACAGCTTTTACAATCGTCTCCCAATTATTGAAAGCAAGATTGTTCTTCATCAAAGCAGGTTCCAACAAGGACAGAGAATATGCATATGCTTGTCCCTTAAAAACTCTTTCTGCATCAGGCAGTTTAAGATATTCCAGCAGCAAATCAAAGGAAGACAACTTTGCCGGTTCAATGACATCTGCATTTTGCTTCTTAATCATATTCTGGTACATCGTCTTGCCGGAAGGCATTTTTTCTGCTTCAAGTGTTGTCGTATAAAAATCGCCCTGTGGTGCAAATACACTTTGAACGTCCTTAAAGCTTAGCGACCAAATACGGAAATTGCCGCTTCTGCGAATGGCTTCCCGCTTAATTGTGTCATCGGATACGATGTCTTTGTGATATAGGAAACCATCTGTGAATACAGCTACAGGCTTGTGCTCTGGTGCGGAAACTGGCCAGAACACAAAATCCGGCTTACAATCTACCGAAACACCAGATCCAGCATCCAGAAGGACCTGTGGCTCGATTTCCCAAGCAAAGTTCTCTATCTTCACATAATAGCTATGTTTTCCATTGCGAATTGTGTCACTTACATTGGCGGCACCAACCTTGGTGCGAATTGCTTCCATAAAGCGCTGTTCCAACTCGCTATCAAACAACGGATTAACGGGAATATCATTGATCTTATCAATCTTCTGAACATTATCTTTGCCAGAAAGAATTGATTTCAAGATTCTAATAGCCGTAGTCCTTGAAATGTTACCTATCTGCTGACTCTGACGATAGGCGTATAAGCAATGGTAACATCCATCCTTCTGCGGGTCATCCTTGCAGGAACAATTCTCCATTACATGAAGTGCCCTTTCAAAAATTTCAATCAGAGCGTTTTTTTCATGCATCAACTGTTTCAGATAGCCCGTACCACCCGGAACAGAATCATAAATAACCAGATACTGCTTTCGATAATCTGCATCGGGAACAGGGACTTCACTGACAGTTGCCCTTAGATGATCAACATTACCGAAATACTCTTTCATACCCAACATAAATGCAGCCACAAACGATTCCATTTTTACAGAGGAAGAATCCATTGTAGTCGCCGGAACAAGAAGTCGGAGAATTTCTGTGCTGAACTCACGATACAGGAACAGACATTCTTCATAAGCGTCAGCCTGCATTAAAGTGGGCATCTTTCTTGTTTTGCAGGCAAAGCTATGGTTAGCTTTGCCGTTTTCAGGTTGGATTTTGCCGCAATATTTACAGATTCTGAATCCCTTGCGTACTTCTTCGACACCGGAAACAGACAGCTTTTCACCAGTCATGTCACTCTCGCCAAAGTTAATTTCACGCAGAGTTGCTTTGCGAACGAACTCATATCCAAACGGGAAATCCTCGTTGTCCATACGATATGCGCTGGAAATATCGTGATCCTCATCTACATCAACCAAGAGTTGCTTACAATAGAAAACATTGTTTCGATCATCGCTTTCATCGTTAATTAGGCTCTTGGTATAGTCCATGTTAGAATAGACCATTTGAACCTTCAGCATGGTTCTAACCTGTCCAGCGTCAGCCCAAGCAGGACTACCACACTGAGGACAAGCTGATGTATTCTTGCCAGTTTCCTCAATCTGAGCATGAGAACAATTCGGACAAAGCCTCCATCTTGCGGTCTGAGCGGTTGTCAAATCAACCTGATCTATGGTCAGCTTACGACCGTCTACATAAAAGCTATTATTAGGAGCAAATTCGCTAATAGCGGAGGAAGCGCTGCGGCTATATTCATAGACCATCTTCTCATATTTTTTCTTCTGAGCCGGTGTTTCCTCATCCTCCTTACGATAAAGAACTGCCCGAAGAATAATACCTGCTTCAGGGAAAGCGTAATTTGGAAGCAATCCCTCATCAGACAGGAAATTAAAGATATTTTTCTTGCCAATTTCTTGAAGGACTGTAAGCAATGCCGCTTCTTCACGCTTCAGTTCTTTAATTTCCTCATCATAGGAACTATCTTTTGGCTTATCTTCCAGATCACGAATCATCGCTTTTAGGGCATCAACGCTTGTTCTCAATGTATCCTGTTGTTTTTTCAAATCCTCGAATGCATCCAGAATTTTGACATACATAGGACTATCATTAGCGTCTTTCCCTCTGGCGAACATTTGCAGCTCTTCTCTTGCACTATCATCAAGGTACGCTGCAAACATCTGCATGAAAGAGTTTAACTGACGGGATAACGTGCTTTGTACATAATTCAGGAAGTTAAATGGGAACATATCATCCGGGCGGGCATCCAATTTTTTCAGAACAATACCAACTTTATCAGGAATAGCGCCATCAGGAATCCCCTTTTTAACCCAGGAATCCATGCAAAAAGCTACAAACTGCCTTTCCAAAACAGCAGATGCTCGAAGGAATATTTTGGGTGGAGTGACCTCGCCGGCAATCATATCCAAAGGATCAGAATAGAAATATAAATCGTGGGGTCTTGCATTCGCAATAGCCAAGGTCAGTGCATTACCATCCTTACGACCTGCTCGACCTGCTCTCTGTAAGAATTGGCTCTGAGCTGGCGGCATACTACACAGGATGACGGTAGACAAGTCACCAATATCAATACCCATTTCCAGGGTCGGAGTACACGATAATACATTGGGGTCCCAAATCTCCTGAGTATCCTTACTGCGCTTAAAATCAATTTCGAGCTGCTCTCTATCGGGACGTTCTAACAAACCCGTATGTTCCCTTGCGTTGATACGAACCAAATCACCAGCACTGTAAAGGCGGCCATAATAATTTATTTCGCCTGACTCGTATTCTTCAAGGAACCCACCACAGGTAGTCCTTTGGCAAGGCGCACCAATCCAAAGCTCTGCATTTTCTGCTGCAACAGCATATACAGAACCACATTTATCGCAACGCATCTGCATCACATCATCCGTGATAAAGACACGTTCCTTATTTAGCCCGTAGATCTTATAATTGACCGAAGAAGGAACCAGAGATATTACATTTTGCTTCACTGCTTCATCCAAAATAAATTTACTGATTGCCCGAAAAGTACTGTCATCTACCAGCACTTCGTTACAGCAGGAAGCAATCCAGTCCACATACTTATTAGCAGCAGGTGAATCAAACTCAAAAGACGCGCGACCATTGCCAATATGCTCAGCAATAAAGCGAGGTGTGTTTCGACCCGACTGGCGGCCAGGAAGCCAACGATTCCTGTCGTTTGACAACATATAGCCATTGCCATCGCCCATGGTATATTCATCGAACACTTTATCCTCAAAAGCGCCATTTGTGCGCATAAGGTTCAAGTACCCGATAACCATGCGCTTGAACGAATCCGAGTTTTCAGCGGTCAGCACACCAAGTTCATTGATAGTTCTTTCCTGTACGGCATCAGCAATCCGAATAATATCTTCCGTAGCAAAGGTAATAACAGAGCAATTAGACTTTTCAAGCGTTCGCCCAATGTTACCGGCAAGACCAAATTCAAGCATGATTTCGTATTTAATACGCTGCTCTACTTCATATACCAAAATTTGTGCCTGCTTATCCTTGCCTAAGCTGCGCTTCTCAACCATATCTTCATAGGCTTGCTTCCAAGTCAGATTGGGAGCAATGAAGAAGCTTACAAACCGCTCATCGGTCATGTGCTCATGCCAATACTTAATAAAACCATTCTGAAAATCCGCAAGGTTTTTCCCAGAACCTATTTCAGTACAGTATTTTTGAATAGCAGTTCTAAGGCCAAAACGCCATGTTCTTGAGTTGAAAAAGCCTGCTCTGTGTGCAGCGTCCTGGACATTATCAGAGAATGCCAACGTCTTTTTATCATCGTTAAACTTGGACGCAAACATTTGAGAAATGCTTGCGCTAATTTCTGTTGCACTACGAAGGCCCATCAACGACAGACCACGACGACTGCCACAGCAGGGGCAAACGTATTGCTTGTGGTTCTTAGTGCCAGAAGTCTTGATTGGGCTGGGAATCATTACATCAACCATTTCAGCACCGCAGTTGACGCACTCGTCGGTTCCATCCTCACCAAGTTTTACTTGCAGACAATCGGGGCAAATTCTTGCGGGAATCATACCCGAAACACGTTCATCATGAGAATGAGGAAACATCATCACGATTTTTTCGTCCGCACGGAAATATAGATTATAGAACGATTCAAGATTTGTCATGGTGGCATTGCTACGTTCATTGAGTACGGATACCCAACCTGTAATACCACAATCACGACAGTTTACAACAGGAAGATACTGCTTTGCCTGTTGCTTATTCAAATCATGAGCAATCTCATAAGTGATTTCATCTGAGTCTACTTTTGCAACCAAGCGACGAAGTTCCCGCATCCAAAGCTGAACCTGAACATTCAAAAAAGGACGTAGCTTTCCTACATTTCCCGCTCTTGCATGAGAAATCAAAGCAAAGAGAGAATTGATAACTACATCTGCATCAGGCAGGGTTTTCAAATCCGGGTAATGAACAGCCAAATCTTCTGCAATTTTTGAAACCTGATAATATGTACCGCCGGTCAGATTGATAACCGATTGCATGAAACTGTGATGCATCAGTTCATATCCAAGCTGTATTCTGCCTTCATCGTCAAGGACATCAAAAGAAAAATTCGGGAGCCAATCTTTTACCGCGCTCTGCAAGTAGGCCGAAGGTTCATCTTCCTCAGACAATTTTTCCAGCTCTATAGCCTGCGCTACTGTTGGCAACGTAAATTCCGTCACTTCGGCTCCCGCAAAGAATTCCTGAGCACTCAAACGATCTTCTGTGATAATTGCGTCCTTGTCAAACGGCTCACCAAAGATTTCTTCTGCGTAGTTCAGAATACTGCTATTGTTTTCCTTTGAGCCCATCGTTGCAGATGTACCGACGCAGCACAGGTATCCATCATAGATGCCCAAGCGCCGTTTCAAGCGACGAAGCAAACAGGCCAAATCTGTGCCTTGTGCACCATCGAATGTATGCAGTTCATCGACTGCGATATATTTCAGAGTCTCAGAATTATTATCCTGCCACAAGAGAGCATCTTTCGGACGCACCAGCAGATAGTCCAGCATTTTATAGTTGGTCATCAGAATATCCGGTGCGTTGTTCAGCATAGTTTCGTGGTCTGTAATAACGCCATGTTCGCTCATAGTGCGGGCGGGCGTATGCTCTTGTCCACCAACATACATACCGACAGTCACATTCCCACGGAGTTCATCACTTCCATAGATTAGCTCCGCTATACGTTTCGCCTGATCCGTTGCCAAGGCATTCATCGGATAAATAATAAGTGCTTTTATTCCTCGCTCGCCACGGTGCTGATAGCAATACTCCAGAATTGGATAGAGGAAGCACTCGGTTTTACCAGAACCAGTACCCGTAGCAACTAACGTGGATCTACCATCATCTCCGGTCAGTCGCTCAAAAGCTTTTTGCTGATGCACATAAGGAAGATATGCAGGATGAATTGCTTCAAAATAAGTTGGCATTTCCGCTGCTACACGGAACGGAAGGCGCACAGCAACATAAGGCTCATGGTAAACAGAGCCTTTATTCGCCAGCATTTTCTCTACGGAACCTTTGAACGGTTTGTTGGTCATCGGGAATGTAGTTTCGATATAATCCCCGATACCTTTCTGTAATTGTTTCGCAAGTATGGATGGTAACATACTGCAATCCTCCTTTATTTATTTTCTCGGCGCCATGTCTCTCTAATGTGCGATATATGAATCTTTTATTGCTTTGAAAGTTGAAGCTTTCATCAGATACAAATCACCACGACTTCGTGTCATTGCAACATATAGCTTGTTAAGCGTTGAAGGGCTTACCCTGCCAGCATTGAATTTATCGCTGTCGAGATTATCCAGACCGTCTGTCAAGATTACACAAGCGGCGTCAACTGTATCGCCCTTGGAATACGACCAATTAAGAGCCGGGAATGAATACTTATCAGCTTCCTTAAATACTAGCTTGATAATTCTGTCATCGTTTAAAACTGAAGATGGATCATTGTCAATCCAATTTACTGTTCCGCCATGATCCCCGTTTGATGTGATTTCAATTCCCAATTTTTTCCTGACATAGTTACATACATCTATCGAACAGCGCCGGGATTTTGCAAGCGTCGATACATCTACAGTAAATCCTTCCTTGATGATACTTGCGACAAAATCATCATAGCTAACTTCGACCTTCTTGTTCTTGAATGGCTTGCCCGAATTATTTGTGGCCGAAACAGAATGTTGATGATAATCACCTACAAGAACAACATCTTCAAGTTTCTTTGCCAAAGCCATAATCAACTCATAATCATATTCTCGAAAATCCTGAAACTCATCAATCAGCACACAATCATAAAACATATTCAGACGTGCTGCTACTCTTTTAATAAGAGATTCTCGATTCTTCTTTACTTGTAAAACCAATTCGGACAGGGTTGCACAGTAATATTGTCCCCTCATGGTGACATAGTGTGCAAGCCTATCTTTTTTCTTATAAAGCGGATTGGCAACAGGCTTTCCTTTGTTATTCTTTATTGTTTGTGGTGGAGGATCTACCGTACAGATTCCACGACTAACAAACTTAGGACACCCGAAATGTTCAGCTATGCTCGGCTCATACGGTAATACCAGCTGATGATAGACAAATGAATCAAAAGTAGATACCGTCGTTAATTCAGGCACACACCCATGTGCATCGCATAGTTCTTTTTGGATATTGTAAATGTTCTCGTGGGTAAAAGCCAGTATTAAATTACGCTTTGTCGGGTCTATCTCATGGCAGATATGATAGGTTTTTCCCGCACCGGCTACTGCCAAGATTACTCTCTTAGCCATCCAATCGCATCCTTTATGTACTGCGGAACAGCAAATGTTTTGCCAGAAGTAAGCATTTGATATGCCACATCAACTTTGTGGTTTAACATCTTACCTAACACAGCACCGTAATCCTTGTCATGGAACTTATAAGCTGCTCCTGCCTGAACATCAATCATTTCGTCCAAGGTATCTTTATTCTCTTTGTAAATGCAGGCTTCCCAAGTCCATTCATCTACTGTCGCACCCATAAAAATGTGCTGTAGAATGTTGGCTTGATTAAAGGAAGCCGCTTCTGCTATTCTATCATTTTTCTCGTCATTATCTGTAACAACAGCAATCCTCTTATCCGTTGCTTTTGCAATTTCGAGATAACGCTTATAAGAAATGCCATTGCAAGAGATCACAGAAACACCATCTTCCTCGATGGTGTGATCAGTGATTTGCTTGTAGAACATGGGAAGAAGGAGAAACTCTGTCGCACCTTCAACCAGGATCACTTTTTTTGATAACAGCAACTGCAAGAAAGCGTTGTCATCTGCTCGAACGAAGAACTCAGCCGCATCAGACTTAACACCCTTAAGGCTTTTAACTCCATCTTTGGTGATCCATAGAACATTATTCAAATTCAATCGGCTGGCAATCATGTTGTTATGAGTTGCCACGATAATCTGCGAATTTTCTTGTTGATCTGAAATCTGCTGGAGCATTTTTCTCAAGGTTGAAAAACTAAGATGATTTTCCGGTTCTTCCATCAAGATAACATCCAAGCCATTCGCTCTATCCAATGCAATCTGTGTCTTAATAAGACTCTCCATGCCACTACCACGATTTTCGAGAGCGATGGAGTCTTCATAAATAGACAACACTGTTTCCAGAACAACCTTCTTACTGTCTACACCGAACTTCTGATTTTCACTAAGTGCAGGCAAGCCAAGATCATCAAATGCTTCAATCAGCTTGTCTCTAAACTCGTTCTTAGCCTTTGCTTTCGTAGCATCATCATATCTGCTCGTAAACAAAGTTCTGTTGAAGTAGTTAAATGACGGAGCTGATGCGCTGCTCGTTGCGTCGATCGCCAAGAAGTTGAGAGGTCTTTTGATCATCTGATATTGGCGATCAGCAAAGGTTGTCCAAGTCAGTGTATAGTATTCATACGGAATCTTACCTTCCTGAATGGATTGTTCCATGCCGGTGCCAAGTTCCTCATCATACTTGCATTCGAATCGAATGCCGAATTTCTCAACCTGCGGTTTTCTCTGCCCATATATTTCTCCATAGAAGTATGAAGCATTTTTTTGCTGAGGATCAAGTGCTAGTTCTACCTCGATATAGATTCGAGGTAGCGTCCTAACGCTCGGTTCGGCCTTAAATGCAGCTACCATCTGCGTATTGAACAGGTCACGCAATATCGACTTGTCAGCATTACGATACTGCTGATTCAACACAGTTTTGATTGCATCTAAAATAGTGCTTTTGCCAGCTTCATTCTCGCCAACAAGAATGTTCATGTGTTCGTTGAACTCCACATCCAAGGAGGTAAATTTCTTAAATCCCTCTATGTGCAGCCATTTTATGTAGTTCAAGTGATTTACCTCCCAATGTGGTTTCGTTAGTAAATTTATGTGGTTCCGTTGATGCTTACAGGAATAGCTATACGTTGCTTTCCATTTCGGATATAACCATTCAAAAAATCGGAAAAGCAAACTGCGGTGCCTTCATCCAACAGTTGTCTGTTTGCAACAAGCATTTCCATAGTGTTTCTCGATTCTTCAGATACCAACTGCTTAATATAAGCTTGCTCGATGACGTATTCTTCTTGCGTTTTATCATCTTTCACAACGATATTAGAAAGCAGATAAATCATAGCGGACAATCGTTTAGATTCTTCACGGACTGCCGCCACAAGCTTAGCCGCATCTTCTCCGGAAACAACAATTTTTCCTTTTGTTTGATCTACAACCTCGACTTCATAAGTAGTTTCAACCTGGGACTTGCCGCTTGCAATTAGCCGAGATGCCTTTGTCTCAAACTTCTTGTCGCTTTTCATACATTGAATAGCATTGCTGATACGAGGTTTTACCTTGTAGTACCAAAATGCCTTGCCGAGATTGGCTAATCCTTCTTGGATTTCAGGATCACTGAGTACATCCACAACAATTTCAGCTGCTGCGTGACCAAGCATTGCGCCGAAACTATCGTTTGTACGCTCCCGTTCAACATACACAGTTTCTGTTCGGACAATTTCCTTATACGGAAGATCATCATCAGTAACCTCTGCAATATCCGGAAGCGCACTTAGACGTCCTTTTTCATTGCGAAGGCCGTTGTCAGAATGTGTGATTCCCTGATCAAATTTCTCAAACTCGTCCGCATCCAAAGTAACTTTCATAATTCGAGTTTCTTTCTTAGGTTTTGCCACGGTCTCACCTCCCTAAAAACGGTCTCGTTATTTTCCGTACTTCTTCTCAAAGAACTTCCATGCGGTTTCGTAGTCCTGCTCACGGTCACAGCGGTCAAAGGGGGCAACATACTCAATGGTACGCTCCACAGGGCCACCGGGCATGGTGTCGTCCATAATAGTGCGATAGAACTTCTTCCCGGCAGGTGCATCCTTCATGTTCAGCTCAAACTCTTTCCGGTCAAAACCAACCCCTACAAGACTGCGGTTGTTGGTAAAAGTGATGCGACCGTTGGCATCATACCAAGTATCTGCCTCATAGCTTTGCAGCACCGGGAACTGGATGCGGTAGATAGTTTTCAGCTGCTCCAACGTCATGCCCAGAGCCATTGCTGTCAGGACATCAATTTCCACCAGAGCCTGACGGCGCTCGTAGTCTGTGCGCAGTGGGGTATTCCAAGTCCGCTCCGAAGTTAACGTACTAAAACGAGTGTTAGAAAGATGTGGGTCAGATTTAGACCACCTCTGTAACGCAAAGCTTGCTACATATTCTTTATTCCATAAATTTGCAAAGTACTTAGTAACGCAATTGAGAAGTAACGCACGACAAATGGTATCTTTTTGGTGTTTCCAGCTTTCTAAAATTGGAAACCCTGATGCAGCCGAGAAATTTATATTTGCTTTACCAGTTGATTTCAAATAAAAATCAAACGGTATAGAAAAAGAGTTTGCCGCAAAAGACGCCAGCCCTTGTTTCATACACATGCCGAAATTACCGTGAATATGTTCGGACAATGGAGGAATTATTGCCACCATATAGGTGCGTTCTCCGCCTTGATTTAGCATTTTTCGCATACAAAGACGATATTCTTCATCGTATCGTATATTCCATTGCGTAACGGGCGTACGATTTCGATACTCCTCGTAAGAGCATGCTATAGAATAGTTACACCTTTGAAGGTATCCGTCATCAATATAAGTTAAGTCGATTGGGTCAAAGTCGCTATTCAACTTACAAATTCGTCGTGACGTCTTAAACAATGGATTAGCCACTCCAATATGTGGGCCAGAATAAATCATTGATTTAACACTTTCAGGGAAATCCACATTACGTTCGATTGTTCCATCGATTTGGTTGTTTGTTTCATGCCACATCTCTGCTGTATATATTTTCTCACTTTCCGTGGCTATCGTCTTTGGCTGGTCAGCAAATACCCTAAGAGCATCTACTAACTGAACAACATGTAGTTGTGGCAATTTGGCCTGTTTCCAATTATCGTTTCCATCAAACAGCTTGGCGAATACCGCTAATTCTTTTTTTGTAACATGAATGACTCGGTCGGGGTGTCCCTTTACATTCCAATCGCCGTCTTCATCCTTAATACCTGGTATCGGAGCAGCAGCGTCTCCTTCGTAGCACTCTACGATGCTTTTAGCATCGTAGAGGTTGCTGATGGTGTCGAAAGACACCATCAGTGGACCACCATACACATTCAAACTGAATTGTGTATGGTGGTCCACTTCGGGAAACAGCTTCCTCTCATTTGCAAACTGAAAATGATAACGCAAACGAGGATACAGCTTTTCCCGAAGTGCACCACCCTTCGGGTCGTCATAAACGCCCTCAGGGTGTACAAAAGCGGCAACGCCGCTTTTGCTGTTATACATCCAAGACTGCGGCAAAAAACACTTAAAAAGATTTGTTTGCTGCCCCTTTAAGTCCGCATAATTTTGTACTGCATTTAAGAAGGCTTGCTCACCAGACAGCATTTCATATTCCGAAAAATACATTTTGCGTGTTACGGCATTCTCCAGTGCTTCTGCCCGTTTATGCGTTGTTTGTGTAGCAGTCAATTTTTTCACTGCGAACATCGGATGCGTATCAGAAAGTACACTCTGCTCATTCCATTCAATCTTAATCCACGGCGGATTACCAATAATCAAATCAAACCCGCCACGCTCCGCAAACAAGTCCGCAAATTCAAGCTCCCAATGCATAAACTTGTTCTGTTCTGCAATTCTTGCGGCTAAATCCAGTCTCGGATTTTCTTTACGCAGACGAGGAATATCTACGATAGTATCCGTACCATAAGTGTCGATAATATCCATAGATAATTGTTCCATCTCTGTGGTTCCAAAGAAGGATAGCTGCCCCGCATTCACATTAACCGATGCAATGGTTCCTTCAAGAATCAGGGACATATCAAACAGAAATTCACTTCTGGTAGGAAGCAGATCCGCTTTATCAATCGGCCAGAACCACAGCGCACACCAATAGTCCATTGCAAACTTCAGTCGTGCATACGGACCGGCATTCCTCATGTGTTCACTCTTATAGAGTTCACTGAAGATCTTGTCCTTCTGGCGAATCGTAGTATGCGAATCCTCTGCATCATCGGTATAGCCAAAGATAGAGAGAGCGTCCTGTGTTTTAGCACCCACTTCCTTGCGCAGTTCAATCTGCGCTTCCCAAAGTTTGTCAATTGCTTCCGAAAGTCGCAGCAGAGTAACAACCTCATCGTCAGTGACAGGACTGGTAAACTTCTTATTCCAGTCTTTCATCTCCTTGATGTTTGCAGGCTCCAACTGTTTGATTACTTTATCGGAATAGCTGCACATTCCCGGATCGCCAAGCAGGAAATGATAAACCTGCTTTTTCGGCATACGTTTTGTCCCCAACGGTACCCGATCAGGCTCCATCTCATACCAACGCAGCCCTTTAGAGGTGGATTGTGCGTTCTCAATGCGATACACCTGCCGCCTTGCACCAATCAGGGAGTTTCCGTTCACCAGCTGCGTGCCAAACCACGGCACAAAGCCGCCCTCATAAATGGTGTTCAGCCACAGAGAAACTTCTGCCAGCTCAACAGCCACAGGGTTCAGGTCGATGCCATAAACATTGCGGTCAGCAATGAACATCTTGACCTTCTGTAATTCATTAAATCTCTTTTCATAGCTGGTGATCTCGCCGGTTTCTTTCTCCTTACGGGAAATATAGGCTTCTGCCAGCTGATTGATTGCTTCGTTCAAGAACGCTGCACTACCCATAGCAGGCTCGCAAATGGTCAGCTTGAGAATTTCGTCCGCCGTTTTTCCCTCAAGAAGCTCCTTCAGAGCATACTTAACCAGGCACTTAGTCAAAACCTCTGGTGTGTAGTAGGATGCAGATTTCTCACGCTCTCTACCTGCCAGACGATAAATGAAGGTGCCTTTTTCATACATACGGAGCTTGCCCGCTTTTTCACCAGATTCATAACGGACACGCTCATCTTCGGTATATTGGTCAAGCTCAGATTCAGATACAAAGTAGCCAACATCCAGCTCGTTGAAGCTGTCACCGGCTCTCTTTACTTCATAGAGGTTATGTTCGGCAATAAAGCCTCGATAGGAAAGAAGCGCCTCATACACTGCGCCCATCTGGTTGATGCCCAGATTTGCATAGGAAATACGGCCACGGCGACCATTTTTTCTGCCCGTAGCCCTTGTCAAGCTCATAAGGTCGATGATACGCAGCATACAGCTGTTTCTCAGCTTGGCCGCAGTAATCATCTTGGTATATTCCGGATCGAAGATATGTGCCTTCAGCGGAGCAATCAGGAACATATCGTGCAGGCTATCGGAACCTGTCGCTTTTTTCAGCTCATCTTCCGTTTTCGGATAGCCGTCATAAATCAGCTCATAGAGCTTTGCCAGCGTTTCATGCAGGTAATAGCCATCACCAACTTCATTTACATCATCACGGATGTTATCCGCAATATCTCGCAAACTTTCCAGAGAATATCCGGAGTAATAGCTCTGTGCTTTGATCGGTGCATAGCCAAGTTCCGGTCTGGACTCAATAAAGAGCACAAACAGCATACGATACATATAGCGCAGACACTCTAAAGTCAACTGTCCGGCATCTACAGGGTCTGCATCAAGATCACGCCCAAGGCGTGTCTTCATATCGTAAAGGACTTCATTGCCGAGCAATTCAATACTCTCACGAAGGGCGTACTTCAAGTCTTGCGATACGCCGGAAGCATTCTTCTGGCTCTGTTCATCCAACTCATCCAAAAGAACTTTTCCATCATCAGGGCAAAGAGAATCCTTATGAAGCAGGACAGACATTGCCTGCAAAGTCGTGTTTTCCAGCCGGGAAAAAATCTCCTCAAGTTCAAACTGAAGATAACGCTTTTCGTTCCACTTGTTGCGGTCGATAAGAGCGATCTGATTCATGCCAATCAGCATAACAAAACGAGGTGGTTCAGCTGTGCCAAAGAGAATTTTTGTAACCAAGTCCTCGTTTGCCATCTCGCCCAAAATGCCCTTGTAAAGTGTACCGGCAGCATCGTCGTCCACATCATCGGCATTAAACACAAAGCTCTCCATAATGCCTGCATCCGATTCTTTAGATGCTGATAACAATACCCACAGCAATGGTGCGCCATTGCTCTTTGTCATTTCAAGATAAACCGGAACCGACAGAGAATCGTCCACCGCCACAACTTCTGGCTTTGCTTCCGGATAGCCCAACGATTTCAGATAGTTACCTGCAAGTGCCTTGATATTGGCAAGCACTTGTAAGTTTACAGAAGAACGGACAAATTTATCATGTGCCGTATAATACTGTCGGGCGTTCTGACGCAGAAGCGACCAGGGAGTTTTGATTTCTTCGGAATCTCTTGCAGCCGCGTTCCAGTTGCTAATAGTAGTACTCGTATTTTCTTCAAATACAGTGGAAAAGTAGTGGTTCGTATAGTATTCATTTTTGTTGGTGATACCTGTCAAATCTATACTCACTGTGATACCCCCATCAGTACAGATACAACTCTGATGTACGGGTTGTTCTGTATTGTCAAAGTTTCTTTTACCCAGTTCGTAAACTGATCAAAGAGTTCATCTACCCGGCGCTCCTGCTCTTTCAACTTTCGCTCATGCTCAAACAGGGTCAGCTGGTAGTATTCTTTATGCTTTTCTTGAAGCTCAATCAGCTTATCAACTTCTTCATCCAATAGCGGACGCATTTCTGTCTGGTATCTCTTGTAATGCTCATCCAAATGCAACTTTGCATGGGCAATCACATCATGTAGCAAGGAACTTGCGGCAGAAATTTCATCTTCACCGATGCAATTCGTATTCGGAATCTTGGGATTGCTCAATCCTGTTTTCTGTACCACTTCATTCATAGATAGCACCTTAACGAATTTGCCATCTTGGTACAACAAGCCAAACCATTCATCAACCAAAGGAGTTGACTTCAGATTAGGCATACTGCCGGTTACAACATAAATGCTTTCGCCAGCCTTTAACGCTCCAGGAACCCCAAGGACAGGAGCTTCATCCCTCTTAAACAGCAAACTTGCTTTGTCATTAACCCAACTAAGAACGGGGTGGAGTTTCCACAAATACTGAGTAGTCGGCCATGCAGCCTCATCCATATTTTTCTGCATACTGCTTCTCATCTGTTCCATGCAGAAGGCTTTATCATCAGAAACACGGAGTGTTTCGCCTTGCGGGAGTGCTTCTTCCGGAACGAGCGCTTTCAAACGTCGCTCCATATCTGGAGTCAGTCTGATATCTAAACCGGAAACCGTTTTCAGTCTTTCAACCGGATGATTCTCTGTCTGGTTTAGATATGTGAGTGCCTGATACAAATAATCTATATCCGAGAACAAGGTTTCGTCCGAAACAATCTCCGATTTTTTCTCATCCTCATCTTCTTCTTTACCAGCTGCGGCCATCAACGCTTCAAATGGATCAAAGTCATCTTCACCAGCATCCAATGTTTGTTCAAAGACATCTGAATCCGAACCGGATTCGATGGTTTCAGCTACAACAAGCTCTTCATCTTCGATGGTAAACTTACCGAGCAACAGAGAAGGATCGCCTATATTTTTCAGAGCCTGCTCCTCTTTAGTAATCAAGATTTCGATGATGCGCATATCGCCCTTGATACGTTTGTTATCACTTTCAATGAGCATGTAGCGAATATCAGGGCGCTTCTGCTGGCCGTATCTGTCGATTCTACCATTTCTTTGTTGGAACACCATCAAAGACCAAGGAATGTCGAAATGAATCAACCGATGACTCAAATAGTGCAGATTCAAGCCTTCAGATGCAACATCAGATGCAACCAAAACACGAACCGAAGATTCCGTTCGGCCAAAATCCTCAACAATGCGTTGCTGTTCAGCGTCGCTCATCCCACCGGAAATCTCCTGAATGGCGTTTGCCTTCAGTCCAAGATCTTGGCGAAGTCTTTCGGCAAGATACTTCATGGTTTCGATACGCTCAGTAAAGATAACAACACGGTCACCGCTATCTGCTGGATTCCAAGCGTATTCTTTACTTTTGAGGAGATCAAGGAGTTTCTGATAGCGTGTAAAATCTGCCGGAGTAATTGCCTCCAGCGCAGTTTTCAGGTTTTCAAGCAGGTGAATATCTTTGATGTCATCTGCGGTATATTTTTTATATAGTTTCTTCAAGCGCGCTTCGATACTCTTGATACAAGCTGCCGGACTGGAGAACAAAGATTTTTCCAAGCTGGTCTTAAACAGCTGACCTGTACCTTTGGTTTTACCCAGATCCATCTCCAGTTGCATTTCAGTAAAAATATCAAAAGCGTATTCTTCCTTTGCAGATGCATTGCAACGCTCAAGTGTGATTTTTCTTTCTAAGAACGAGCCACTGACTTGATCTTTGACATCTTTCTTAAAACGACGAATGCAAAGTCCTTTAATATCTTCCGGGGTATAGTTTTGTGGGTCTGCAATCGCAGTCGGGTCGAGCATATTCATCAAGGATGCAAAGCTCTTTGCTCTTCCGTCATGAGGAGTTGCTGACAGCATTATCATTGTGTCGCTACGATCTGCAAGCAGCTTTGCAAGACGAGAACGCTGCGCCTGATGATCTCCACGTTCGGCAACATTCTGAGCTTCGTCGATTACAATAATGTCCCAATATGCATTTTCCAGATGAGTACGATATTCAACGTCTCGCTTTAAGGTGTCGATAGATACAATTGTCTTGTCATAATAAAAAAAAGGATTATAATTCGACGGCAAGTTGGCACGAATCTTTTGAATCCGGTTAGAATCAAGGCGCACCAAAGGAATGGTGAATCGGTTCCACATTTCTTTCTGGAACTGTGTCATCATACTCTTAACGGTAACAACCAGTATTCTTTTACCCTTACCACGAGCAATCAGCTCGGACATCAAAATACCCGCTTCCAGAGTTTTACCGAGACCTACAGTGTCCGCAATAAGAATTCTCTGTCTCGGACGTTGCAGGGCAAGCTTTGCGGGATCAAGCTGATATGGCATCAAGTCCATCGCCGCTTTATGGCCAATATGTAAATTGGCATCAGTAGGAATTTGCTGACGCCATTGACTTTCTAAATATAATAGTGCTCGCTTGTAGAACGGTGAAGCATCCGCAACTAATTTAACTTCCGCAGGATCAACGATTTGAATTTTTTCCAAATCCGTAAGGAAAATCGCTTCTCTATCCTTAACCAACGGAGAAACACCAACGCAGTATAAAGTCTTGTTTCCAAGACTATTCGTTTCAATTTTTTTGACCATCCATTCCTCGTCACGAATGATGGTTCTCATGCCAGGCGCAAAATCTATCATCACGTTTTCTCCTTTGGTTTACTGCTTTTTATCATCTCGGTAAAACTCCAGAACATCATTTGGAGTGCATTCTAATGCAAGACAAACTCTTTCTACCATTTCTACGGAAACAGGTTCCCCGCGCCCCATTTTTCCAATGGTACTTGCGCTGACTCCGGCGAGCTCGCACAGCTCTTTCTTCTTCATTTTCTTGTCAATTAACAGCTTAAATAACTTATTATATGATACTGCCATCGTCTCTGCCTCCTGCTTAAAAACAGCCCGTCCATGAGCATAATTCTCTATTTTTAAGTATAGCACCTATCGACTTCTAAGTAAACAAAAAATCGCGCATTCAAAACAGTTTTCACTCTTCTACAAGCGTCTTTTTTCGTGACACGAAAGCGATTTTCTGCTTGCTGGGGAAATTTCCCAATTCCCATAGAACGCTGCCTGCGGCATCGGACTGCGCATCCGTTCTAGATGCTTTACCGGCGGCTCCTGCGAGAAAAAGAAGGGATTGTTACCATGATTTCCTAGAATCACTTATAAAAATCCGATGGCTTTGGAGATGCTTATCAGATATAATTATTTTGACTTTTGGCACGTTTTGGTTTCAAATTGCGATAATATATAGCTGCTTCAATGTGGACCACTTGAAGCGGCTATTGCTATTGAAAGAAGAACATGGCAGTGGATAACGGGAAGTCGTGGTCTGTGCAAACGGCGAGAAACGCTGGCTGATCATTGAGGCCAAGGCCATGCATCTGGAAGCCAACGCTGGAATGGTCGTATTCTCGACAAGATTGATCGATGCCGCAAAAGAGGGTGAAGAAAAGCGGTGCAAAATCTTGCGGGAAACTCATGCTGCGGCAGAGAATTCAAACAAAGCCAAGAGCTATTTTCTGGCATATGAACCATGACATTTGTACACCGATGAATACTATTGTAGGCATACCATAAAATTGCAAAATCCCGCACCGACAAAGGCGTGGGATTTTGATTTACTGCAAAACGCTTATTTTACTTTTCTCCACGGCCTTTTGGGTTCGCGTTTTCCAGCCATATCGGCGGAAGCCGGCCATTGGAGTAACCATTCGAGATACTCGGATTTTGTGATAGTGCCGGAGGCAAGTTCTTGCTTTCGGGTAAGCCACTCCTTCATGAGGTCATTAAAGAGTGGTACATTCACCC
>ERZ1035014.370-NODE-370-length-21157-cov-6.852810_pt1 | contig 21157 bp, 17 predicted proteins | sample MGYA00520620_ERZ1035014 | MGnify/ENA primary metagenome ERZ1035014 (study PRJEB33766, sample SAMN09781744) | gut metagenome | biome: gut microbiome | host: Homo sapiens | place: Madagascar | study: EMG produced TPA metagenomics assembly of the PRJNA485056 data set...
TTTCGATGAAAGAATTGCCCTTGAGTGCCTTGTATGCCTTGTACGAATATTCGAAGTTCTCGGCTTCGTACTGGCGGATCTTTTGTGTGTCCTTATTTTTGTAGTAGGTGTGGAGCATATCAGACCGAAGCTGACACTTCATCCCAGCTTTGATCGCGCTATCTCCCATCGCCCACTCGCGAATTGGCTTGACAAGGACAACCAGCAAAGCGCCAATCGTAGTAAGGCCACCGAAGACGGTTACGATATCTTTGAAAATTTCCATTGCTTTTCTCCAATCGTTTACTGTATTGGCAAAGCAAAAGAGAGCCGCGAGCGCAGCCCTCTTTTGCTTCGCTCACAGCCCTCTTCGGCTCTTCTGCACCGCCATTTCAGCGCAGGAATTTATGCGATTTTCAGATACGCAGGGGGCGGAATCCATTTTCCACAGAAGTAGTGAATGCATGCGCTGATTCCATATGCCGATTCGCTGAATGAACCGTGTGTTTTTGCCCCATTGCATCCAAGGGTAAAACAGATATCAGCCATCATTGTCTTCCTTTCTGGCTTTTCGCCGCGTCACGCTTTCGATTTGCCTGCTCGTCTTTTTGAACTGCGTACCTTCGCAGATCCAATACAGGTTGGATTCTTTCTTCACATCGAAGATTTCTCCTGTTTTGAGTTTGAGGATGTATTGTGCGGGTTTCTTATCAGCCATCATTGCACCTCCTTCCTCATTCCGGCCAGCTTGTAATCGTCGCGATTGGGAAATCTTCGACTGAGACAGCATTGATTGTCATTGTTCCATTGCTCGTCAACGGGCGAGTATAACCTTGAATCAAATGCCGTTCCACTGGGGAACCCAGTTTGTCTGTTCTGACAATCTCCACAAGGCTGTTCTCGAATATATGCATCATCTGTATGCAAGAAATTGATACTGCCTTCTGTAGGACTGTCGCGCGTTTTAACTTCCATTCTGCTAAGTCGCGGCACTGCGTATCCGTGTAATAGCCGGATGCGGTCTCACGGTAGGTTTTTCTGCCTATGATGTTCACGTTCGTATCGCTGCTTGGGTCTAAATTCTGTGCGCGTCCGGATGCCTGCGGACTGTCATCGGTCTGTTCGCCCAAAACGATGTAGTCATTGAAGACCTCTGTGTTTTTGACTGTGTAAGTTGCGCCTATGAGCTGTGCTTCGGCCAAAGAAAATCTCCACAAAACAGGTTTGTTCGTGTCAACGATATCATCTTGGGAAGGTTCTACGCGCAGTGTGCCCGTGTTGTCGTAGCCAACCCACGCGTTCACCATTTCCGACATGCCAAGCACGACGTCCGCATACGTTCCGTCATCGCTATCGACGCGCATGGTATACGGAGAGACCGCCAGTGACACTGTTTCCCCACTCGGAAGCACCTGTGTTTTCTCGTTATAATACTCCGTAAAAATAGGCGGGACACTATCGACCTTATACCCATTGCCCTTGTCGAGCGACAGCAGCGATGCTATTGGTTCAAAAACATTCGTCCCGACTGGGACTTCGTATGTGGCTTCAAGCCGGCCAAATAGCGTGCCGTCGAGGTATGCCCATTTGTCGACAAGTGGGTACGTCATCGTCCGAAGATTCGGGTTCAACGTCTCCTGCGGCTCCTGAATGTAGAAGATTCCTTGAGGAATATAATACTCCGAACCGTCTGATAGAATCAGTCCTTCATCAATTGCGATCTGCTGTCCAAACCAGACATTGTTCACGTTATAATCGTACTCTGCATCAACATTCGACAGAGTAACGCTTGCCGTTCTGCGCTGGCCGTTTTGCAGATTTCCAGAGATGCTTCCCTCTTGGATAAAGGTTCCGCTGCGTCGATTGAGTGCGTTGTTGTCGATTGCAAATGCCGTGCTGCCGTCCGGCTGCAGGAACCGCAAGCGGCACAGTTTTACAAACGGCGTGCGAAGCTGTTTGAGATAATCTGCCGTCCTCTTCGCATGCTCCACAGCGGCAGCCTGTTCCGGAGGTGGCTCCGGGTCAGGTGCGTTGCTCTTCCAGTATGGGTACAGAGTTATATCGGCATTTTCGGTATACTGCCCGTTCAGCGGATACTCGATGGCTCCGCCGTCAGTAGTCGACCATCCAGCCTGTGTGTATCCGTTTCTTGTGAAGATTGCCCCCTTAAGTGTGAGCGGTACACCGGACGTCTTTTGGTCTGTTTGCACTGCTCCGCTTCCATTGGCTCCCGGCCTATAGGTAACGGTATAGTACGAAACGGTAGCTGTCCAGAACGGGTAAAGCGTGACGTCGGCATCTGCTGTATATTGCGCGCCAAGGTCATATGCTTTACTTCCACCGTCAGACGTAGACCAGCCAGTTTGTTCATAGCCGCTGCGCGTGAATATCGCGCCCTTCAGTGTGATGGATGCTCCTTCAACCGTCGAATCGGTCTGTACACTTCCGGTTCCGTTTGAACCCGGCGTATACGTGATGGTATAAGATCCGGCAATCGAATAGCTGCCGGCATCCTGCTCAATTACAAGCGTTGACGATTCCAAGACGAGAGCTGGCCGAATGCCATTTTCGGCGGTCGGCGAGGCAAATGCCCCGCCGCCAGTTTCATTCTGAAGCCATACGGTTTCGGTCCCAGATGCAGTCGGCGTTCGCGTCCACCACTTTGCTGCGGTTCCGTTGAGATAGGCGATGTATGCGTTATTCCGTCCTGACTCGGCCACTGGAAAATATGCAAGTTTTGCACCGTCTAGTGCTTTTTCTTCCATTGCTCAATCTCCTTTCCCGTTAGAAGCACCACGCCGCCGCAACATATGAGTTCTTCTTCGGCTCGGCGCTGTACGCGCTGCCGCTTTGGTAGAGCCTGACATAGTTGGAGGTACTCGTCACGACCGGCGAGCGCGTCCACCATTCGACATTCGCGCCGGAGCGTGCATATTTCACCCGTTTGCCGCTCAGCGTGTAATATTCGTATTGCGTGCCCTCGCCCGGCGCGCTGAGGCTTGCTTTGCCGAAAAGCTCCACCTGCGACGGGATGAACAGCTTGTCGGCCGTCGTTACAATCGTCGTGCTCGCACTTCCGGCGCCGGTCAGCTTGGATACCTCACGCACGGCCGCCCTGACCTCATCCGGCATGACGCTCAGGATCTCGCTCATCGCGGTGGTACGGACAATGGAGTTCTCCCAGCCGTCGGTGTTGTAGCCGTCAGGCCGCATGGCATAGCTGAGGGAATAGACCTCGTGCATCTGCAGGGTAAGCGGTGCGGTGCCGGAGCCGTCGGCATAGGTGTCATGATTCTTTCCGATGATATCGATTGTGAATGACACGCCGATATCCATCGTCTTCTGGTCGCCAACAACCCACGTATCCGGGACGCTGTTGGTCTGACATGCCTCGATGATTTCCGCCCAGGTGTTATCCGCGAAATTTGCCTTGTACTCTGTAGCTGCAGCACTTTGGCCGAGTTCAATTGCAGATATGAGGAACGCCTTTGTCGCCACTCCGTTCGAACCAGAGATCACGGATGTTCCATCACCATATGGAAGTTTGACCTGCTTCACTGCGCTTTTTTCTTTATAGCCAAGAGCGGCAAAGAACGTATTGTTCAAGTAGGTGTTCAGGCCGCTGTTTGCGTAGTTGTTTGCGTCCGTTCCATTCCATGCGCGGTTCTCATAGAGGTTTTTCATCAGCAGCCACGTTCCGTTGCAGCTGGCGTCATACAGTGAACTGTTTTCCGGGATTCCCTGATTCACGACTATAAACTCGACTGGGGACCCATTCACATTGAGTTTTACGATGCTTCCCGTATCAAGACTGCCGATCTCTACTGCAGTGCTTTTCCACGTCGGATACAGTGTGATAGCCGCGTTTGCCGTGTACTGCGCTCCGAGGTCGTATGCTTTAGTCCCACCATCGGAAGTTGCCCAACCATTCTGCTCGTAACCGCTACGGGTAAACACAGCACCTTTCAACGTCAAAGTCACATTTTCGATTTTTGTATCTGTCTGTACAGTTCCGGTTCCATCTGTTCCGGGGCGGTACGTTACGGTATACGTCGGCAATGCCGCCGAAGTCGCTTTTGCCGTAAGAGTGATGTTGCTTGTCAGGTTCGATACAGTATACGTCTGGTCGCTTGAAACCTTCGAATCGGAGGAATCATACCATCCATCGAATGAGACAGTGTATCCGGTAGGAGACGCAAGCTGGCACGTAAGCTTAGAAGAAGTATACGTATTTCCAAGGTAGTCAATATACGGTAGGCCATGCCACTCGCGTGAAACACTTGCTATATTTTCTCCGGCGACCGCTGTAATTGAGTAGACATACCATTCTGCGGTGAACGTATAGTCCTCTGTGATATCGCCCAGTGCTTGTCCTGGCTGCCGCCATACCTCTTGCCCAGAAGTAGCCCCGACGCCCATCCATCCAGCGAAAGTGTAGCCACTTCTTGTTGGGATGGTATCGCTTATTATGACATAAAGGCCGTCTACTGTCTGCGGGGGAGGCGCACCATATCCGCCGTTTGCAGCATAGGTGATTGTGTATGTCTCTGTTGGTATATCAGCCCATACGCAGTAAAAGTCACGGTCTACATTTACTGTAGTTGTCTGTCCGGGCTGCCACTGCGCGGTTGTCGCAGTGGCAGTGCCGGCATATCCGGCGAATGTTTTTCCGGATGGAACTGAGAACTGGCATTCAGGGATTGTATAAGTTGCACCGTAGCTGACAGTTTCTTCCTGTGAATCTCCACTCCCGTCATTCGCGTATATGGTAACAGTACATGGAAATTCAAAGGATTCTCTTTGCAGCTCGATAAACGTTGTTCCTTCATATAGGCGGGCCGTGACCTGATACTGTCCCGGTTCGTAGTAGGATTTACCGAAGTCAAACATGTATACGCTCGACTCCGAATACCCAACCCATCCCTCGCTGACATCGCTTCCGTTTGCCGTGAGCAGCCAATGCATTCTGTAGGAGCTGTTTTCAGACCAGCTCACGTCAGCTGCTGCTACCTTGATATTTCTTTGCGTCTGCGCTACAAAGCTTATCGAAAATGACATTCAAGGCACCCCCTTCGCTTAGTACGGCCACGTGGTGTCATACTTCGTTATGATGATCCGGCTATCATCTGCATCGCCGACTTCCACCCACGGAATCTTGACCGTTTGCGCCTGCGTAGGAGAATTGTCAAGCACCGAATACTCAATTGCTCCACTGATTCTGATCTTCACGATGTCACCTTTTCTGCTCTTCAGGAACAGCGTATTACTGGTCGTAGAAAGTGCCAAAATGTCATTTCTGAGCTTTGCAGTGTCGGAGTATCTGCCATCGGAGATTGTGCCAATCAGGCTTGTCAGCGTTCCACTCTTATAGTTGAACGGTGCCATCTGGATGGTCGGGTACTGCGTGAAGTTCTGCAGGATCTGTGGTGTATTATTGTTGCTGATATCTCCGGTCGTCAGATTCTTTCCGAACCTGAATATCTGCTGGGGATGATAGGCTCCATCAGTGTCCTGCGTGCAGGAGAGAATCGACCAGTCCCATATGCAGGTAGCAACCTGATTGCTTTCCAACACGCCTGTAGCACCGGAACCGATTTCGTATGCATAGTACACATACGGGATGCCTGTCGCAGCGCTTGCGTCGATCACGACATCACCCTCTCCGACAGAAATATTGTAGATATGCATCAGTCTGTCATCGTTTCCTGGCGAAGTTCGATAGATTGCGAAATCGGTCACGCCAGTGTTCCCGAATCCGCCTGCGTTCGTGCCAGAATCGAAATCCGCATAGAATAGCGCTTTGATGTCTTTTGGATGGTAGGAATAGTTGTATAGGATGGTTTCCTTCTGCGCCGCAGAAAGGTTTCCGTCAGATACAAGCACATAGTCGCACTCTTGGAACCCATTCAGTACGATGCTGGTTATCTTGTCAAAGTTCACTCCGATGCTCGCCGATTTGACATCAACGGTTCCGTCCGAATAGGCCGCAGCGCTGCTGTCACCATCAAATGCGATGAGCTTATCACCTGCACATACGGCAAATGTTCCACGGTACGGGAAATAGACGTATTCCCAATTAACGCCATCATTGCTTATAATGGCTTCATTATGGGCGTCTGAAGAGTACATGAGGAGCTTTTTCCGATAAAACACGACATGTGCGTCACCTCCGAACGCAACGCGTTCAGCCGTCCAGTTTTCACCATCTTCGCTTTGAATGGTAACTGCTTGGTAATAAACGTCTCGTTCGAGGGAACCACCAGAAACGACGAAGCGCCCATTTCCGTAAGTTCCGTCATGTATCCGCAGTCCCCAGTTTTGCATTTGCGGGTTTTCCCACGAGAAATCGCTTGCACGCTTAAACGTCCAATTTATGAGATCCTTCGAGTGCGCAATTCTTGATTCATATCCGGTTGTATCGTCGAGCAGTACGACATAGGTTCCGTTCGTGAAAATCATCCGGACGCAAAGGCAGTTTTCGGCCGATATTGTCCCAACATGGGCCCACGACTGACCATCTGTGCTTGTATAAACGTAGTTGTTATTCCCAACGGCGCAGAACTTTGTACCGTCATGAATGACAGTTTCAAATCCGGTTTCCGTAACGTTCGTGGTGAATTGTTCCCACGTCACGCCGTCAGTGGAACGCATTGCATAACCCGGATGAGAGTACTGGAATGCATAGAACTTTCCATTCGCATATAAGAGATTCGCGTAGGCGTAACTTCCTGTGTAATCTCCATATGGATTCGATTGCAGCCACGTTTCTCCATCGTCACTGTAAAGTGCGCTCCCATAGGATGAGACTTCTACGTATCGTCCATTCCCATAGCATACCTGCACACCGGTGCTTCCGTTTACAGCAGCAGGAACACTGCCGTTATCCCATGTCAGATTTCCTTTGTCTACCGATACGTAGGCGGTTGTATCGTCCACAAGAATTGCCATTTCTTCGCTTTCTGGAATCTGTGTTGACAATACTGTCGTGTCATCGAACTGTATGGAAATTGTTTTTGTGATCTCATTCGTAATAAGTGCACCTGCCGCTGATGACGGAATTACAGAGAACTTGCCGTTTCCGAAGCCCGCCGCGCCAAATGTAGCACTTGAATTAAGGTTCTCGCTCCATGAGAATCCATCTTCAGACGTCCGAAGCTCATTGTCACCAACGAGCATGAATGTTCCGTTGCCATACGCGATGGCGTTCCAAACAGCGTTTGTAGGCAGCGTGAGTACGTTCCAAGTTCTCCCGTTATAGGAGTACAGTCCTGTGCTGCTTTCCTCATTGTCGTTGATTGCAATGAATACACCGTTCCCGTAGCACGCGCTTTTGACGGTTGTTCCCGGAATGCTCATTGCGCTCCAATTGACACCATCATACGAATACGCAATCTCATCTGCATTCGTTGCGATGTACACGCCGTTTCCGTGTGTGACGGAGTAATATCCAACATTCGGCATGTTGATATCTTCCCACTCATCGGCTCCATCCTTATACCTTGCAATCCCACTATTCAGGTACGTCACAAAGAATGAATCGTTGGCAAACGATATACGCCTGCACTGTTTTGTAAACGATTTCGCGTATGTCCAGTTTACACCGTCGTGGGAGTAAATCAGCGCTCCATCCGTTGCAACGGCATAGAAAGCCGCTTCGGAGTATAATGTTGGGCCTTTGAAGCATACACTCCAACCTGTATCAGTGGAACTATCGATGTTGGAAACAGCCGTCCATGTAATGCCATCCGCGGAATACGCCAGCCCCGCAGAGCATGCCATGACATATTTGCCAACTCCATAGCAAACAGACGGGGATTCGACGCTGGAAAATGGCAAATTATTCGCCGAAGTGAATGCGATGCCGTTCGATTCTGACTTGACAGTCATTTTAGAATAGCTCTGACCGTCTCCAATCACTTCTGCAAACGGCCCAATCGTATTTGTTTTTCCCTTCCACACAAAGTTGAATGGTGCTTCGAGTGACATCCTTACGCCATTTGCAGATGCCCACCTCGCAGTAGTACCGCTTTGCAGTCTGGCAATGCTGTTCGAAATATCGCAGTTCCCCTCAATTTCAGCCGGTATGTCCTTGGCCGTTGGGAGAGCAAGCTTTACGCCGTTACCTCTGATGCTTTGGCATGCAAGAAATTCTCCAGGAAGTTCGGATGTTTCATAGGAGACAAGAAATCCAACCCAGTTGCTTGCCGCCTCGACCCCGTTCTCCGTTTGAATGGTACACCGGATGTAGTACACATGCCCATCCGCGAATCCATCATACGAATACTGCAGCTGCGATGTCCCATAAATTTTACCGGTATCGTCAACGGTGTCTCCCTCGTTTTCGTTTTCGAGTTCCCATCGTACCCAGTTCAAAGCATCGTGCTGTGCTTGCGTGTAAGTCGCGTAAAACGTATAACTTTTCTGATTCATCGGGGTCGGGACAACATCAACTGCAATGGATGGCGTGGCTCGCGTGATGAATGCACTCGGCGATGTTTGATCAACGAACTCGCCAATCCCCCACCATTGCTTGATCTTGATCTTATAGTTCTCACCGTTCACAATACCCGCCGTTGCAAGAGCAGACGCGGAGATCGTATAGCTGAAGAAGTGGACATTTCCAGCATAATCTGTTCCGTAAAACGGGCAGCCTTTGGACTGTATCCCGGTCGAGTATACCTGTGTAGAGTTGGTGTCGTTTTTGTAAATGGTAATGGAGTACATTTGAAGCGCGGAGTTTCCGTTTACCTGCCAACTCACAGTCAGGTTGTTGTTGGCATCCACAACGCCGTTTCCGAGCGCACCGGTCAGACTGGGGTATACATTTGTCGGCTGATAAAGCATATTTTTCCTCCGTTTCGTTTTAACTGAAGTTCCCAAGGCCAAATGCGAGATCTGCGAACCGTTTGACGCTCATATTACTCGCCTGCCGTTCGCCGATCGTCACATTTCCAAACTGATACAGGTTGCCATTGTGCTGCGTGCCGATGCTGTGGTTGTCGTAGGAAGCGTTGGAGACCGATTCAGCGCCGATTCCACGTTCAGACAGCATCCACCTAAGAGCATCCATATTCCGGTCGAAATTCGCGTCTCCAGCCGGTGACAGCAGCCGTTTCTTGAGCAGCGCCGTTACATCAGGAGGCGTGATTCCTTCGTCCTGCATGGTAGCCTTGATTCCGCCCATACCGTGCAGGATACCGCCCCTGTCGTATACCGTATAACCGATGCCGTACTTGTCGGTAATGGACGTCGTTCCGTCTGCATTCTTGACCCAGTACGAACCGTCACCGCCTCGCATCGTTGCGCCGGCAGGTTCGTTATTCAGGAAGTTCAGACCGTTGGAACTGGATATTTTGTAGTTATCGCCGTTTCCATCATTCCGGATTGCCCAAACGGTTCCGCTGTACTTTTGACCGCCGGATGAGCTGCTGCTGGAATTGCCAGAGCTTCCGTCCGGATATACAGTGTAAGAAATGCCGTCCTTATCAACGATTGTGACTGTCCCGTCAGCGTTCTTCGTCCATGTGGAGCCGTCGCCGCCGGTCATAGTGGAGCCTGCGGTTGCGTTGTTTACGAAATCAATGCCCTTGTCGCTGCCAATCTCATATTTGCTTCCGCTGGACGAAATTCCGTACAGTTTCTTTGCAGTCTCCTTTACCGCATCGGACAGTTCCGCGACATCGAAACCGAACTGCCGGAAAAGCTCTGCATTCTCAAGGATAATCTGTTTGAGTTCCGGTGTGGCGTTTTTCCAGATATCCTGAAGGATTTCTCCAATGCCGCGTGTTTTTTCCTTGAGGGACTTCAGGAAGTTGTTGTAGTTCTTTTCAAGCGCGTCATACTGGGCGTTTATAGCGTCCTTCTTCGCTTCGAGCTCGGCAAGGGCAGCCTCATAGGCCATATTCGCTTTGAAGTCTTCAAGGTTTTTCTTGGCATCGTCCAATGCTTCCTGCGCGTCATCGACTTTCTTCTGGTCGGCCACCCATTCCCACTGACCGGTGCGGGCATTATACTGCCGAACTGTACGTTCATTCTGTGCATTTGCAAGCTTGGCCTGCGCCTGTTGGACAGCAAGAATTTTTTCTTCGAGATCAAGCTGCTCATCACGCGTTTCCTTCTGCTGCTTGAGCGCATCGATCTGCGCGTCAATGGCATCGAGTTCGTTCTGCCGTTGATCCGAAAGGTCGGAAAGCTTATCCGACATAACGCCTTGCAGTTCATTCAGAAGATCGTCCGTGTTCTTGAGTGTCCCGTTTATTTTCTCCTGCCACTCCCACCATTCAGCGGAAAGCGCGTTGATGTCCGCCTGACTGCCGCCGATGGACCGCAGATATTGAGCCTGTGCGTGGAGTGCCTGCTGAATCTGCTTCATCTTGGCCTTCTGCGAATCCTCGCTGGAATTCTGCTTTTCCAGCAAAGTCAGCTCGGATTTCAGCAACTCGACCTTCTGCTTGTGCGCTTCAAGGTTTGCATCGGAGGAGCTGCCGCCACCGCTAGTAGTAGAACTCTTGAAATCAAAGGAATCGTAGATGCCCTGAAGAAGTTTCTGCGCACCTTCTTCATAGCTCTTGATTTGGCCTGTTTGCAGCCATCCCTTGATCGTTCTGTCTGCGTCGGATGATTTGATTCCGCTGATCGCTGCAATGGAAGCTGCCGTCGCTCCTGCTGCTCGACCAAGTGCAATGACTTGCGCGATTTGTGCCGAAAGATCAAGTCCGGTTTCGTTAAGCTTAATAATCTTCAGTGCAAGGTCGTAAAGGGAATCACCAGAGTATCCGGCATTTTTGGCAACATTCAGAAGTGAAGAGACGTATTTTTCGGCGGCTTCGTTGGCATTCGAAGAAGCTCCGATTTGCTTCTCCGTTGCATCTACATCTTCCAGAATTGCGCTGACAACAGACTTGAGAGACTTCTCCGTGAGACGCAGCTTACCGTTCTCGTCGGTCAGCATATCCACATATTTGTCGCTCATGCCGATCAGACTTTGCAGCGTAGATGCAGAAATGCTACCGTTAATCCGGTATTCTTGAAGGGCCGCCGATGCGGTTGTCAGGTCACTTTCCTGCTGCTTCAGCGTCTTTGCGTACTCTTGGAGCGTTTCGACTGTCGTCTTTTCAGTCTCCGCCGCATTATCTAGCGCATCCGAGTAATCATTGACGGCATCTTCTGATTTCAGGTAACTGTCAAGCGTTCCGTCTAGTGCGGCCTTGTGCGCACCTTCCAAGTAAGTTTGATCTTCAACAGCTTTGTTGTATTCTTCAACGGCTTGCTTATATGCTGAAATTGCTCTTTCGGCTTCCTTGTACGCGATAGATGATGTATCCCCCTCGTCAATCATCTTATTTCGCGCATCAATCCAGCCTTGGTAGTCAGCAAGAATAGATGATGGGTCTTTTAAGTTCCCAGAATCTGCAAGCATTGAACCCCATGCTTTTTCGGCTGCAGTTCTAAGACCTTTTTCTGCTGCAGCCGTTGCAGATTTTGCATCGTATAACGCGCTTTCGATTTTCGCCGCCGTAGCTTCTTTATATGCCCCGCTTAACCCTCCAAGTTCCTTCTTGAGATCGTATACGCTGCTCTTTTCAATTCCGAGTTTGTCAATCAGTCTATCAGATGCATCGATGAACTCGGTCTTTGAACCCGTTCCATCTTCAACCGCTTTTCGGAGGTCTTCATAATTCTGATATAAAGATACGATTTCTTTTGCTTCTGTCGTTGAGGCTTCGCCTGCGTCGATAGCTGCCTGTCGTGTTTCTTCCTGTGCAGCTTTGATTTTGTTATAGGCCACAGTGACGATTGCAATAACCGCTGTCAGCGCGCCCATTGCTGCCTGCATTGCGCTTACAGATGTTACAGTAGCATCAGTGACAAGCTTATAGGCTGTCGTATTAGTCGTAAGCAGTACAAATTTTTGAGCCAGAGCTGAAATTCCAGCTCCCAACTTTGAGAACGTTGAGATGATTGACGGCATCTTTATCGTTGCCCAAATGCCGGCAACAATAAGGATTGCGTTTCCAAGATTCCCGAATCCTTCAATGAGCCAAGTGAGCATGTCCAGCAGCCCCTTTGCCCATTTCGTATCAACCGTATCGGCGATGAACTTCGTCCACGTGTTGTTGAGGATTTTCGCCTTGGCATCCCAACTGGTCAGCATGATGTCGACTTCCTTGTCGGCGCTGCCGGCAGAGTCGGCTACCTTGTCCAGCATCGCGGCGTACATATCATAGTTCTTGATAAGCGCGTCGAGCTGATTGGTGCGGAGTTTGCCGCCAAGATCGGACTCAATTTGGGCGAGTTCGGCCTGCGTCAGAACGCCCTCTTTGTATGCCTTTGCAAGACCCGCAACAGCTTCCATCGGGTTTACAATGCTGCCTGTTGCCTGCGCCGCTTTCATGGCGTCTTCCGAGTACGTCCAAAGGACTTGATTCAGACTCTCAATTTCCTCTTTCGTCCATGTAATGCCGTCTTCTAGTTCAGTTTCGGTATCGCCTATGATATTCAGGATGAGCGCACGCGCCGCCGTCGCAGCTTTTGTGCCGCTCTCCTGCGTGACAGCGGTAATGGTTCCGAGCATTGCCATTAGTTGGTCAATGGACATATTCGCCATTGATGCAACGTTCGCAACAATCGGGAAGCCTTCTGCCATCTTCTGAATGGAAGTGGCATAGTTGTTTTCAATCTCGTTGGCTTTGTCGAGAACGGTATTGAGTGCAGTAACATTGCCTTCAAATTTGAAAGCAGCATCAGCGGAAAGGATGAATTGGTTCGCAATACTGGAAGTCACATCGCCAACAAGCTGCGTTTTCGTTGCCAGCTCCGCCATGTCTTCCGACATATCCTTATAGCCAGCCTTTGCGAACGTTCCGACGGATTCCAAATAGTCGGTGACAGCAACGCCGTATTTGGATGCAGCTTCATACGCTGTATTGCCCAGTTTCTCCATTTCGGCGGCGGTGTTGCCAGTAACCTTCTGGATAGCCGTCATTTCCGTATCGACCTGTTTCATCGTATCGATAGCTTCAGTAAACGACCGTTTTACCTTTGCAACAGCCGTATTTACGACCTGCCAGACGGTGATTTTACCGACAATGTGGCCGAATGTATCGCCAAGCACGTTGGTAGAGTTCGTGAGTTTGTCCGTTTCGTTGCGGGTCTGCGCGTAGTTTGCACGAAGGTTTTTCAGCGAACCAGAAGCGTCCTTTACGCCAGCGACAAATTCCTGATCGCTGATAGCACCGCTTTTCCAGCTGCTATACAGATTTTCGAGTGCGGCGCTTGCCTGCTTTGCATCATTCTCAATTGCATCAAAAGTGCCCGCCGGGTATTTTTCCCCCGCGGATTTCATCTGCAAACCGAGGTCGGCGAAGCCCTTACGGAGCGTATCGACCTTGGAAGCCGCGTTCTCCGTCTCTTTTGCCTGCTTTTGGGCCTCCTTCTCGGCCTTCTCAGCGGCTTTCTGCGCCGCTTTTGCCATCGCATCGTAGTTCGTGGTGGCCTTGGTCTGAACCGTCGTGTACTGCTGTGTCTCTTCGTCCAGTGTGCGGATAATTTCAGTTGTACGGCCTAGCCCCTCGTTTACAGTCTCGATTGTTCTGGTCGGTGCTCCATCCGCTGCGCCAGCCCAAACTTTCGTGAATTTTCCACTCAAGCCATCGACGTTCTGTGTAATAGACTGTACAGCGCTATTGAAGCGGTTGATCGCGTCAAGCCCGGAGGAATCGACGGTGATTTTCAGTTTTTGGTCTTTCAGGCCGTTGACATCCTTAATCAGCGAATCGAGCTGTGTGCGGATAACCTCTACCTGAAGTTGTACTTTTTCAAAATCTGCCATCAAAGTTTCCTCCTATTACTCAGGGTCAAATCCATCTTTTTTGAGCTGGTATCTGAGCGCATCGGAAAACATGCCTTCGCGGACGACCATGCTCTGCGCTTCCTCGTGGAATGGACGAGCCTGCTTCGATTTGTAGATCTCCGACTTCCTCCATTGATATCCCTTGCCACTTTCCACGACCGGCGCGATCAAACGCCCAGTATCATCGTCCCGGCTTCTGTCCTGAACCTCCAACGTCATAGTCGATGGGTCGTATTTCGACTCCATAACGCTCCAATCTTGGAGACCGCCCGGTTTTCCAACTTCGTCACGACGCACATACGGCATGTAGTCGCCTCGCTCATAAGCGTCATAGACTTCCGTCTGCACAGCCTCGACGATTGCGGCCTTTACGCTATCCGTTACAGGCCCTTCCATCGCCTTGCGGATGGACTCATCGAGTGCCGCGTTGAACCTGTTCACAAAACTTTCAATCGACATATCTGCCTCCTGAATGTGAAAAATGCGCCAATCCGCCATGTTCTAAATGATGGACTCGCGCATTTCCCGGAGAGGATTTCTCCCCTCCGGGACGCAGTTTGTTTAGGTCGAAGTAACTTCAACTTCGCAGGTGTCCTTGAATGTGGATTCACCAGCCGCGTAGCTGACCTCAATGGTGAAATCACCAGCAGTAGAGCCGGCCGTGATAAGTCCGGTCTTTTCACCTACGGTCGTGCCGGATGGAGCGCCGGTCGCGGTGTAGGTGAAGGTAGCAGCGTCACCCTTGACCAGTTCGCCGTTCTTCATGGCAATGCGCGGCTGCATCTGATAGGTGCTGGACGCCTTGAGGGAAATGCCGCCGATGTTGGCAACAACGCCCTCGATTTCTTCCTCGCCAGATCCGCACGGCTGGTAGATGTAGTACGCAAGGTCGCTTCCTGCGCCGGTGCATTCGTCGCAGCCATCGGTGATAACGTCGGGGTCATAGGAGATTGCCTGGCCAGACAGGGACGTAGTATCGTTGCTGGTCTGATCGCCGGTAACACCGCCGTTCGCACCAAACTTCAGAGACGGAATGATGATGTACAGCGTGCCGACGCGAGTGCCCTCGTTCTGTGCGGAGCCGGAAGCAGTGGAGAAGACCGCAACGGTCGCGATGAAATGAACGACCTTCGGGTCCATCGCCGTGGTGATGGTCGCGATCTGTGCAGTGGCCTTGTTGACGAAGTAGAAGACCTTGTAAGTCTTGCCGGACGTCGCAGTGAAGCCGGTGACTGCACCGGTAGTGGGATTCAGGTCATAAGACACGCCACCAGTTGCAATGGGAGACGGAGCGCCGACTTCCTGCACGTAGCAGAAGATCTTGGAGAAGCCCTTCTGTGCGACAGGCGTACCCTCGGTGATGTCGATGGAAAGCGCCGTGCCGTTCGCAGTAACGGTTTGGCAAACCATGACCGGAGCGTTGTGACGGAGCATTGCACCCATCTGAGCGGCCTTCGCCCACAGGTTGAAGTCGGCAGCCGTAAATTCGACGTTGACAGAAGCGTCGGACGGGAGCGTGGTAGCGATAGCGTTGCCGAGGCCGGCGCGGATTTCGCCAATGGTGACGCTCGGCGTCACGTTACCGGTCTGGAACTTGTTGGAGAAGTACAGAATCTGGCCGGTAGTCTTATCGGTGCAGATTGCTTCGCCGATGCCTTTTGCGTAAAGGCGGGAGTCAGTAAATCGAATCATTCTTTTGTCACTCCTTTGTGTGTGTTTCAAAAAGATGTTTGGTGTGTGTTATGTGGTCTGGTTTCCTGCATTTTGGACAGCCCGCATACCAGCGCCGCCGGCGAACGTTGACATATCAATGAGTCCGCCGCAGTAGTCGATTTCACGGTCATACAGAGGACTTGGGAACGGGTTTCCATGCTTCCACTTTCCGCCCTGCGCCTCTGCAAAGCTACAGGTGATGTACCCAACGAGTCGTTGAACCGCATCTCGCCGCAGCAGAAGCTTCAAAATCGGCCATTCTTCCATGTCCGCTTCGTCGTCCCCCGAAAAAGTAGCGATTGTTGCTTTCAGCGTCTCTACGCGGTATTGCAGCTTCGGTGCGTTCATTTCTGCAAGATCGCGTTCTGCCTGAACCAACTCAGGGTTAGCGTTCTCTGAAACAAGTTCAATGCCGTTCTGAGCCGCTAAAATTGGTCGCAGACGTTGGAATTGCATGGGGGTAATCCTCTTCACTTCCCCTCCCACGAAAATGAGCACGCTTTTCAGCCGCATCGGGTTGTTTTCATCCGGTTCGATGTCTACAAGCTCCATCCGTTTCTCGGCCGAAAGGCCATCGCCTGCACGGAGCGCAAGCAGCAGGAACAGGATGCTCTTATAGAAGTTTCCGCTTCCGGGCTGTCCGTTTGCCGCCGCGTCAAGCTCCATCTGGTAGTACGCCTGCAAAAGTGGTTTAGACAGCAGTGCCACAGGGAGACTCTGCTGCATAAACTCGATTGCCGGCCGCGCGATGGTGAACTCAATGATGTCCTTGACGCGGATTGGATATAGTGTCAGGCTTTCGGTTTCAATCGGTTCGAATCGCCGAATGGCTCTTGCCACTTCAGGAGAAAGGTCTTGCATTTTTATTTCCTCGCCTTTCTGATTGCCGTATTAAGCAAAAGAGGGCTACCGACACAGCTCAATGTGTCGATAACCCTCTCCGGTTCTTCCGTGCCGCTCTTTCGGCACGGGTCAAATATTTTTCTATTCAGGTATATCCATTTCGGAGTCACACCACTCCACGCTCATATGAGGCATGCGGCCAATATGGTTTCCGTAGTCGAATATACTCTTGCTTCCATTGTCGGTGTGTGCGTACCGGTCGAAGTCAATGACCCCGATTCCGGTTATGTTTACTCCGTGAAGTGCTTCGATGATGCACTGCTCGATGTTATAGGCTCTGGAATATGCGTCCGTCCGCGTGGTATTCTCCATGTTGACGTTCACAAGGATCTCGAATTGCAGCCCAAGCACCGTGTGGAAGTTGTCCTTCGCGATTGTACGGCCGAGATAAAGCTTCAGCGTCGTATCCGCTTCCGTATCGCTCTGTCCCCAGACGCGCTGTGGGTAGATACGGTAGCCCTTCGGATGGCGCTTTTTTTCTTCCTGCGTGTTGAGGACGGGGTTGTCCCCGTCAAACAGCATGGAAAGCTTCTCGGGCGGCGTGGGCAGCGGATTTGCCAGCGGCCTTGCACCGTCATACCACAGGTACTTCATTAGGCGGACACGGGCACGGTCGTTATCGTCCTTCGGGATGTATCCCGGCAGCGGCAAATCCATCAGGTACTTCAGAATCTTGATCGGGATTTCTTCAGTGCCGCGAAGCCTGTTGAAACCCGTCTGAATTCTTTCATAGGGATAAGAGTCCGAATTGACCGAGACTGCCATATCAGCCTTCCTCCGCCTGCTTCTGCCGAGAATCCATGTAGTCGGCGAATGCCTTCTGCGCGTCCTTCAGCTCGTTCAAAGCGCCGCTGACGGCCTCCGGTGTTGTCTGCTGATGCAATGCAATGATGATGCGCGTGACTGGTTCATTCATGACCTGCGTCAGCCCATAGATTTCGGTGTTCAGACGCTTTTCAAGGTCTCGCATGTCTGCAATCATGTCAAACGCCTTGTCCCGTACTTCGCCGTCATAGCGTTTCAGCCGCTCGATCTGGTTCATGATGTGGCTTGCAGCAAAACGGTCGTAGTCCGCTTCTGTCATAAGCCACTGGTTCTTCTCAACCTCATATGGCTCGCTGAGATAAAGCTTTGCATATGCCGACATGAGGACGCAGCTTTTGATTGCGGTGTTTTCCTTGTAAAGCGGTGGCATTGGCATGCTGTCAAGCCCGCCGTCGATCTTCAGCTCCACACGATCAAAGCACAGGTCTGCCGCTTCCTTAACGAACTGCATTTTCTCACGCAGCGGCACATAGTCCGGCATCTGCATGAGTTTTTCTTTCGTGACAACGATCTTTTCCATACTTTCACAACTCCTTCCGGGTGTATGGCTTTTTTGATTGTATGCTAGGTTTTGATATTGCAGTGGGCTTCTCCATCGGAAACTTCCCACTTTTTTGTCCTCGCGCACAAATATTGATGTGCGCACCAGTCGTGCCTCTCACCTTTTTCCGTCAGATACCGGCAATGCAGGCTGACATCGCCGTTCTTGCGGTAGGCGTATTCGCAATAATGAGGCTCCATGTTTCCTCCAATTCACAGCTGCACGGCGCAACTCGGCCATTGTTTGAATTTGTTTTGTATCAATCATGTTGATTCTCATTTATTCTCGACATTACACCTGTTCTTGCCAACCAGACGGATATGCCGCTGGTGAATATACATTTGCGTCAATTAAACTAATATAATGCTTGCCTTCAAACGTCACCTTGTCGCCCTTATTGTACGCATCGTGCGCACCAGTAGGTTGCACAAATTCAGGCCATTCATCTAGTGAAACGACCACAAATAGTGCAGGTGTAATATTAGGTGTCCAATCCGCCTGTGAAGTATGTGCTTGAACAACTCGATATAGCACGTTTTTATATTGTAACCGCTCATCTACTACATAAGCATGCCCAACTACCCATTGAGGAAACAGCTCTACAGCTTGTAGCGCATCCTCATCAGTTAAGCTAATAGCCGCTTTTTCAATATATGGGCGCAATGCCCTAGCTCTTTCTGTATATGTCATGCTTCTTCTCCTAATAGAATCTTGGCAGCTGTTTCCGCATCTTTTCTCAATTCTTGCTCTGTTTCAAGCCGTGTCTTTTTACCCATTTTACAAGTACATGTGCCATTTCTATTGTCCATAATAGAACCAGCTACATTGTAGTCAGAATTGTCCAATTCCTGCACCTGTTCAGTCGTTTCACTGGTTGGGTTGCCGCTCTCATCGTAAACTGGTACAGTATCCCTCTGAACAATAGACCAGCTCAGGCCATCGACAAAGAGCTGTGCAGCATCTGCGTATGTCATTTCAAGCGTAATCGCTTTGGATTCGCGGTTGTCCCATTCGCCGTCTGCTCTTTTGCCGACAATACTTGCCTGGTATTCTGTATTGTTTGCTTTGAAATAAATCATTTTTTGCCTCTCACTTTATCAGTCTGTTGTTACATCAGCATAGTTATATGCCCTTACTCCACTATTTCTTTGATAATACTGAACCTGCACGTTAGTTTCAGATTCAAATGAGCATGTCGCCATAATACCCGGCCCACTAGATTCGTATCTTGTTCCATTTAGTAAAATATATGTCGAACTCAAATATACATTTCTAGCCGCACCGGCAGCGACTGTTATTGTCGCACCAGATTCAATCTCATATGTTCCAATTGTATTGTATTTCATATTACCAACTTGAACATAACTTCCATAACTTCCACTTGTAATTATTACGCCACTAATTGTCAACGATATTGTTTTCTTAGATAGTATGATATCGTACACAGTTCCACCGACTAATGTTTTACCACCGCCGATATCGTATCCTGTGCCACCAATTAACGCCTTCCCCCGCTTAATAGAATATGCCGTACCATCTATCAAGCAAGCATTCTTAGGCGTTGTTGGTTCAGGGGGTTCAGGCTCACTTTGCTTTGTTCCGTTTACTTGCAACCATGTCAGAAGATTACCAGATGGCGATTCATCGAATACAATTGTTCGGTATACCTGATTGTCCCAACCATACCGAGTGTATACTCTTTGCTCTCCTTGTTGTGAAGTATTAAACAAGTATGTTACAACTTGGCTAGTAGTACGAATACCTGCATAAACAGTCCCATTACAAGTAAAAGATGCTGTATAACTAGCATTGCCAGTAAGATTAAGCCTCTCATTTAATACCCATGTTTCAGCCATATTGACACCTCACTCATACTGCCATGCAATAGTTCCGTTGACAGATGGAGTATGTTCATAAGAAAATAATGCCTCGCCACGGGCCATGTAGTTTGTGTAATTCACGTCGTCCTCGGCGACGTTCGTCGTGCGGTTCAGGCGGGCGTTTATGGATACGTTATCAACGTTGCTCAGTCCTACATCGCTCTTAGTAAGAGAAACCGCACCTGTCTGCCCGTTGACGCTTGTTACAGGAGCAGATTTAATATAATCCACACCTTCTTCAGCGACTTCCCATGCAGTTGGAACTCCACTGGAATCTACAGATTTTACCTTAATCAGGTCTCCGACCGATGCGCCGGACGAGATGAGGTTGTCCTGCTTCGCTGCGAGAGCCGTGTTGAGGTCATTTTCGGTCTGAAATTTTGCGTCGTTATCAAGGTCAGAAGACTTTCCGCTGAATGCGACCGTCTTCAAATCAGAGAACCATTTTGCGATTTTCCCAAAAAGGACAGAAAGCTTTTCGCCAGAAGCAACATTTTCGCGTGCTGCTGCCTGTTCAAAAGTCGCAGTTGTCTTGGAAGAATCGCCAGTCTTCTTGAGGTAATCAGTGGTAACAAAGTCTTCCGTGGCGAGCTTCTTCGAGCCGTTGTCCATGCCGGTGCCGCTGGTAGATCCGACGTAGACGTCGCCGGCATACCATGCGTTGCCGTTCCAGTCCATTGTGTGAGCATTGGAGCGGTTCGAATTGGAAGTTCCATTGCCCACGATATGCTGATAAGTACCACGGCCGGAAGGTTCATTTCCAGACGGGTCCTGAACGTTGTACTCACCCTCTACATGCTGAGAGCGGTTCGCTGCGATCGTGCCAGTTCCTTCGGCGTGTGCAACTTGTCCGGAAGCCTCAGTGGAGGAACCTTCTGCATGAGAATAATCACCAGTAGCTTTCGTGCCGTTGTTCTGCGCGTGAGATGCACTTCCGGATGCAACTGCTCCGTTACCTTCTGCATGAGCACTGGCTGCGGATGCAGATGTACCGGAGCCAAACGCCGTCGCGTTTGCACCGGAAGCAGCTGTTGCACCCGCTTGCTTCAGCGCGCCAGCTCCGGCCCCATTCTCAAGGTTCGTCGCAGTGGAGCGTTCTTCCACGTCTTTCTTACGAGGAATCGATAAATCCTCATTGTATTTCGTAAGGTTTCTCATATGATTTCCTCCTACATGTTAATTAGAAGCACCATAGTGGAGATTCCGTCAACAACAATAGATTGCTGCATTGTAGCGCTGTCCCACGCGGAAGCCGGAAGCGTTGCCTGTGCGATCTTCACCATAGCAAGGACGACTTTTTTCCTCGTCGGGACTGCTAGATCGTTATCGTATTTTGAAAGGTCCTTCATTCCACACCTCCAACCATCTGCATCAAACAGCACCCCAAAAGAATTTCTGAGGTGTTCTTAGATGCCCCCGGATTTCTCCGGGGGCTATAACGTGCAAATCAGCCGATTGCAACGA
>ERZ1035014.371-NODE-371-length-21091-cov-6.723141_pt1 | contig 21091 bp, 19 predicted proteins | sample MGYA00520620_ERZ1035014 | MGnify/ENA primary metagenome ERZ1035014 (study PRJEB33766, sample SAMN09781744) | gut metagenome | biome: gut microbiome | host: Homo sapiens | place: Madagascar | study: EMG produced TPA metagenomics assembly of the PRJNA485056 data set...
GAGGAATGAAAATGAAGAAAAAAGTTCTTAGCCTTCTGCTAACGCTTTGCCTTGCTATGACTTTCGTGCCAATGGCAACGTTTGCTGAAGGAACTTCAGTAGATAATTGGGACGGCTCGGCAGACACAAGTTGGTACGTCGGCCATGAGACAGACACTGAATACCATATCACCACGGCAGAACAGTTGGCGGGACTTGCAGAACTCACAAATATTGGAATTGATACTGGTGCATCTACAGGTAATACATTTGAAAATAAGATTATATATTTAGACTGCGACTTAGACCTTCGAGATTATCCTTGGACACCGATTACAAACAGAAATGTAGACGACGGTTATTTCTTTAAAGGAACATTTGACGGACAAGGACATACCATATACAACTTGAACCGTCATGGGATAGGCAACGATTCTTTCGACTCGCTTTTTGGCTATGTGCAGGGCGGTGTAATCAAGAATCTGAATGTTGTAGATGCGGATTTGAGCGCCAATGATTACAGTATGCATGTAGGCATCATAGCTGCATTGGTAGAAAACGGCAAGATCATAAACTGTTATACATCCGGCACTGTAGAAAGTGTCAATGGTTGGCGAAGCATAGGCGGAATTACAGGATCATGCATGCAAGGTACACAAATTGTTGGATGCGGTTCTGACGCAAACATCATTAGCAGAAAATCCAAAAATAGTGATAGCGTCGGAGGATTGGTCGGCGAATGGTTAAATGCCAATGAAACTTCTGTGATTTCAGACTGTTGGTTTAACGGCTCAATCATTAGCGAAAATCCGGAGTCTACAGTTGGAGGGTTATTGGCTGTTGGTTACAACAATAATGTAGAAGAAAATGTTAAAATCAATAACTGCATGATGGTAAGCAGCGACTTATCAAGTGCGGAAAAGGAAAATACTGCTGTGATTGCTCATCTGACAGGAACCCCAACAGTTGCTGACTGTTTTTATAAAGAAAGTGATAATGGGTATCGTGTCATTACGAAATTAGACAAGGGTAATCTTGCTATTGATACAAGCTTTGATCCGACACCTTGTGCAAAGGCGATAACTGATTTTACAGATAATGATATTCTCGTTTCGTTGCAAAACAAAGCCTCACAGGGAGTTGTATGGGTAGAAGGAATAGAACATCCGACTTTTGTGTGGGATGACAATAACATTCTCGCTGATTACACAGCTGTCGAAGCAGCCATCGCAAGGGCAACGGCTCTTGATAGTAACCTTTATACAAATTATTCTGCGGTAGAAGATTCCATTAATGTTGTTGACCGAACGAAAAGTAAAGCCAAGCAAACAGAAGTTAATGCAATGGCAAAGGCTATCGAGGATGCAGTTTCCGCCCTGCAATACAAGGGTGCTGACTACACCAAAGTAGACGAAGCCATTGCCAAGGCAAAGGCACTGAACAAGGACAACTACAAGGACCTCACCGCCGTGGAAGCTGCCGTCAATGTCGTTGTCCGTGACAAGAACATTACCGAACAGGACGAAGTAGATGCCATGGCAAAGGCTATCGAAGATGCCCTTGCCGCCCTGCAATACAAGGACGCCGACTACACCAAGGTCGATGCAGCCCTCGCCAAGGCAAATGCTTTGAAGAAGGATGATTACAAAGACTTCTCCGCAGTAGAATCTGCTGTCAATGCCGTTGTCCGTGGTAAAAACATTACCGAGCAGGGCGAAGTAGATGCCATGGCAAAGGCTATCGAAGATGCCCTTGCCGCCCTGCAATACAAGGACGCCGACAAGACCACCCCGGCACCTGCCGCCACGGCTACCCCGGCACCTGCCGCCACGGCCACTCCGGCACCTGCTGCAACAGCCACACCTCAGTACACCATTCCACAGACCGGCGACACCAGCAACCCTGCTTTGCTGGTTGTCCTTATGCTTGTCAGCGGTAGTGCAGCCATTGGAACAGCCGTTGTTGCCAGCAAGAGAAAGAACAACAGATAACTGAACAGCCCCCGTTCCATCTTCCGGGCAAAGCAAAAGCGCCGCAGCGATGTGGCGCTTTTCTATTGCCCCAAAGCAGCAAATAGCGGGCTTCCCCACCACCGTAAAGCCATATCAAATAAAAACGTCCAAAATCGCCCCGAAAGCGAACAGTTCGGGAGATGTTGGGCGTTTTTCTATTTTCAAAAGTAAATTTGCAAACCGGGCTGCGGGCAAGGAGGTGATGCGGATGCCCCCTACTCTGCCAACTGCGTAATGTTGGAATCAGCAAAGCACTTGTTTTGCCTGTGCCAGACGGCCCCATTACGAGAATATTAATATTGACAATATCACTTGTTCCTGTTGTGTTTAGTTTTGCGTCATTTGAAACGCCTTCATTCAACGCTCGTTCTCAGCCACGCCCAAACCCTCAAAATGATAGCGTGGTTTGCCTACGCTTCTTTTGCCATACTCAATAGCCTCTTTCGGACAATAGCAAATACAGGCCATGCAATGTGTACAATTTGACCCCCAAACAGGTTTATCCTTATCCAGACGGATGTTATTCAATGGGCACAGCTGCACACATTTTCCGCAGCCGATACAGGCATCACTTACCGTAAAAGCATCTGCCTTGACGATTTTCTTGTAGAAAATGGGATTTACCGCACCGCTCATAAAGCGGTCATACAAATTATTCCGCGGTGCGGGAAATTCCATTCCATTACGGATACAGTCAATGATGCTTCGGATAGCGGGCTTTGCGTTCTCGACAATCGCGGTTGCTTCTTGCTTGTCCGGTGCTGAGAACAAAGCAATATAATTTTCCGGCATAACGATTTGGGCCGTGCCCATGTAGGTAAGGGCTTTCCGTGCGGCAAGCTCCCGGTTGTACTTTGCTGCATTGCCGATCTCGCTGCCGCAATCCATCACGAACCAGATGCGCTTTGCGCCAACCAATTCCGCTTTTCCAAGCCAGGCGGAAACAATATGCGGAATACGCCAAGCATAGGTGGGCGTGACCAATATTACATTTTCCTCTGTCTGAACAGACGAGGTATCTTCCGCCTTGATGCGCTCATTAAGATTGAGGCAATCTGTTTCGAGCGCGGACGCGATACATTTTGCAATATATTTGCTGTTGCCCGTGCCGGAATAGTACAGAACCATCTTCAATCTGCCTCCATATCTCCGCACAAACGGTCTGTCACAAGCGCCTTGCAGCGTTCCCGGTGGGCAATATGCAGCGGATGATTTTGGAACGCTTGTAAGGCATCCGTATCCCGCAGTTCGGAATAGAACACGAGGTCATACTCCCCGCCGGCAGTGTTCTCATTGATTTCTGCGCAGCGGAGGCCATCAATATGACCGACCATTGTCGCAACGGATTTTTGCAGGAACGCCAGCACTTCCGCTTCTTTTTGTTCCGCTTTAACCGTGTCAGTGTATTTCCAGAATAAAATGTGACGAATCATAGAAGTCTCCCTGTTATGGCTGCAGTATATCGTTTTGTAAGAATGCAATTTATTTATTGGAATAGTTTCCTCTTTGCTTGCTCTGTAAGCGGGCGATGTTTTCTTCGTCATGCTGCTTACCCCTGCGGATTTTTGATAGCTCTTAAGTACCCCGCTTTGACCCTCAAAATGTACCCAAAAATCGTATGCTTTTTGCTGATAATTTTACCACCCGAACAGGTAGTCATCCAAGTCTTGCAGGAAGTCAGCCGTACTTTCTGCGTTGACGCTGCCGCGGGTTATGTCATTATAGCAGATTTTTGTTGCTTACTCTACGCTTGCTCCATCCAAGGCTTTTCGCCCATTCGAGAACTTCCTGCTTATCCTGATAAGGATAAGGCGAAGAATCCTCGTCTTCTTCAATATCATCAACTGCGTACACCTTTTTGCGGATATCGCGGCTGATACATTTCAGGAATGCCGCATACCCATGAATGTTGCCCACATCATCAAATACAGGCAGACCATCTTGGGCAATGCAGACCGGTCGGCGTTTGCTGCGAAGCTGTAAAACCGCCTCCTCTAATTCTTCACTAGTCAGCCGCTTTGATTCGATGAGGTCATCGGCATTTTGACTAGCCGTAATTTGCACATGCCAATCATCACCGAAATCGTAGTTGTAATGGAGCGTATCTGTAAACGGATGAACATGCGGCTGCGCAACAGGGCTATCCGAACCTGTGCAGCGCGCGACCCCATCACACTGTTCAGCGGTCATGAATTCACTAAACTGCATCGGTGGCTTTACAGACGCTTTGGTGCAGTCGCACAGTGGATGGAGTACCTCTCCAGTCGGGAGTCGCTCGAGCAAGGATCCAGCTTGAACAGACTCACCGAACCACCGTATACTGTCAAATGGGATATCCTCGAATTGATAGACTTCCTGATAACTAACCTCAAAATGTCCATACTTTGTTGCTTTTTTGGTTTTGAGCGGCGCCTTTGCCTTCAGTCGAAGATATTCAGCTCTGCTGATAGCCTCCGGATCGCCAAAAAAGTCAGGACCATCATCATAGCGTGTGCGTTGGACACGGCAATAGGCATATCTTTGTTCTAATTCAGCCACATCCTGCTCACATTGGTACAGGCTTTCTCCATAGCAAAGAGACTTATAAGGAGCTGTATACTTACGCTTTAACCAAGTCTTAAAGCTCCCATCCTCATAATCGTCCGCCCAGAATTGCTCTTCTTCATCCATCCATGGCGAGCGAAATACCACGCCAACAAGTCTTGCATAGTTCTTGGTATTGTTGTCTGCCAGCGCTCTAAACTGTGCATCCGGCAGGCAAAACCTATGCAGATGACTGTTTTGCCAACCAAAGCAGCGCTGAATTGCATAGTTGAGCGCCCACAGCGGCATATCTTTGGAAACCAATATGTCGCGCGTAATGGTCTTGCCGTATTGAACGCCACCAAACTTCTGCAGCACAGAAGTTGTTTCAGCATCCACAGGACTGCCGTCGCTGTCAAGCAGCTCAAGATGCAGGCGAAGGTAATCATTATCAAACTGATTATTGGTAATTTCCAACATAGTACTTCCCTGCTGTTTGCTTAGCGATTCCAAAATATCCGACCAGTGATTTTCTTCGGCTAGGCTTCGCGTCTTTTTCAGCACATTAGCCCTTGCTATGCGTATTTGCTCTCGATAGTGCGCACTGTTGACCGCCGACACGCTGGGGTTTTCTCCCCCATACAGTCCGCGCGTATATGGAAGATACTGCTGCACAGCTTTCTTCATGGTGCAAAGAATTGCCGCAATCTGTGCTGTCGTCTTACCAAGATACAAATAATGCTGTACTTCGATGCTTGTCCGGCTGGACCATAGTCCCTCGGTGATAAGCACTTTACGAACCTTGACTGCACTGGTTTTGCATTTTGCTGCAGTATCAGTGACAGCCTTGTTATCAAGATATGTGCTAATAATTTGGTAATACATGGGCTCTGGGGAATCAGCGACAAATGTGCTCTGGTTTGGCATGGGGGCACCTCGCAGTGGTAGGATATCGGTTAGGATGTATTAGATTTTGTCTTATCATCAGTATAGCGCATCGCGTACATATGTCAACCTAACTCATCATGCTTATTAATGTGTTTTTGCTCTCTCAAATTGTCCATGCTCTACTTGCGGACAATTCGAGGACTCATAAGTCCATCTCTTTACGCCCGTTCGCCACTTATCTTGCGCCCATCCAGACAATATGTTATAATGCATAATAATTTATGGAATTGTTGGGGGCTTACTATGTTTGCTTTACAAGTGGTCTGGTTCTACTTACTTATGCTCATCGTCCCGCTAGGCATTGGCGGGTTGTTTTTCCCTGAGCGGAGTGTAATTTCCCCTGTGTCATATCTGGCAGGACTTGCCACTGCTTGGGGTACATATGAGATCATCGGTTTACCCTGTGCTCTGTTGTTTAAAACATCACTTACCACCCTTACCGTGTTGTGGAGTGCAGTAATGATCCTGTTGACCATTGCTGGTGTATTGGTGCGGTATACCCACGGTCGAATGGCACTATTCCCTGCAAAGGGCTTGCAACTATCCCGGACAGCTCGGATCCTATTGGCGCTGGTTATTATAATGGTTGTGTTACAGACAGCCCGCACCGTGACTGGATATTTTCTCGCTTTCGATGACTCAGATTACTTAGCTCAATCTACAACCGCCCTCTACACCAACACCATCAATCAGTATGAGCCGCAGACTGGCCGCCAAGTTGATATTTTGGATCAAATCGAGCCACATCATAAAATCGCACTCTGGGGCATCATATGGGCCACAATGACCCAGCTCACAGGCATTCACCCATCCATTCTCTGCCGGACGCTCCTACCTGTTATTGTTATACCTGCTGCCTATATCATCATGTACCTGATTTTGAAGGACATGTTTGGTGGCGAAGAAGAAAAGCCCTTGGCAGGTCTACTATTTCTACAGATTGCTTATGAGCTTGGTAGCTGTGGTGGCGGCGCCCGACAATGGTGGCTGCTCATGTACAGCTGGTACGGCAAAACTGTGGCCGCTTTGCTCATTTGCCCGTTTATTCTGTATCTGTTCCTTATTCTCGAAAACGAGACCAACAAAAAGCATCAGCTGCAGCTCTGGGTTCTGCTAGCCCTGACAGCCTGGGCAGGCTGTATGGTGGCAGCCTCGTCCTTCCTTATGGTTCCCTTCCTCTTAGGCGTACTTGGCCTGTGTCATTTTGTCCGAAAGCGGAATTTTCTTTTCTGCATCAAGTTAGGCATATGCATCATTCCCTGCCTGGCTCTTTACTACATCACACGCTAACTGGTGGAGGCAGGAAAAATGAATCGTTTACATGAATTGTTTTTAATTGCACTTGATGTATTTGATCTTGCTACATCAAGGGGCTTCTATTTTCTTCCCTTTCTGTTTGCTATTGCTTATCTCATTTTATCAGATAACGAAAAGCATAAACGAACCATCACATTGCTTTTGGCTCCGACTGCATTGGGAATGCTTATCCTGCTTTCCCCATTCGTAGGTAGCTACGCCGAGGGACGCGTTTATATACAGATATGCCGCTTTTACTGGACATTACCGTTCGACCTAATCGTTGCATACTGCATTGCAGACAGTCTGTGGAAGGCCAAACGTCCAGCAGCCAAAGCTGCGCTTATAGCGGTATTAGCTTTGGGCGTGATGTCCTCCACTCGTCAGTATAACACCGCCTACCCTAAGGTAGACATCGGCTGGCCTTGGGAAGTAGCTGCGAACCTGTATAAGGTACCCGCATCTGTTGAGAAAACCTGTGATATCATTCTAGCACAGCAGAACGGTGAAACCTGCCGTGCTGCTTTCCCTCATGATCTGGCCATGTATGTCCGGCAGTATGATGCAACAATCATGATTCCGTATGGGTTTTATGACGAATGGAGAAATTCTGAATCCCCTTGTTTTGGGCCTATAAACGCTGATCAGATTAACTTGGATGAGGTCGAACAGGTTGCTCTAGAGGACGGGCTTGATTATTTTGTACTGGACCAGGGCAAAATAGTCAGTGGTTCTTTGGAGAACTACACAGAGATCGATTCTGTTCCGGATGGAGAAATATCCTACGGTGTATACGAAAGAATCAACCATGTAGCATAGATTCCGCAGATGATGTATTTTCCCCCTTGCCGGCGTTATGTTGTTATTAAGGCGTCAGTCGGATTCGCCGTCTGCCGTCTCATATTAAAAACTGTTCTGTTTTATAGCTGTTTGGACTTTACACAAAATTTGGGAAAGCCCCCCTTTTCTACCATATTGCTCTTAGAACAGGATTTGAACTGTCGCATCCTGAATCAAATCAATAAACTGATCTTTCGTTATAACTTCTTTACGGCAGATAATCGACTTATCCGCTTGCTGCCGTGTATAAGTCAATTTTCTATCATCGCGGCGAAGCTGCCGCACCGCATCCAAAGTCAAGGCTCCTTCACGATACATCTGGCACAAAATAAAGTCATTTGACTTAAAGGCCATCCCGGTGCAAAAGCCAGTACAATGCGTACAAAAGTCTGGGAAAGAAAACAAGCAAAAAAGATTGAGGCGAAACGACGTGGCAGACACCAAAAAGGATAAGCTGCAAATCCGCAACAGTACGGTAGATTTCCTCGTATTTACAAAGGATGCCCGTGAGGATGGCATTGAGGTACGGGTACAGGATCATGATGTTTGGCTGACACAAAAGGCCATTGCGCAGCTTTTTGATGTGGATCGGAGCGTTGTGACAAAGCACTTGAAAAATGTATATGAAAGCGGTGAATTGACCGAAAATACAACTTGTGCAAATTTTGCACAAGTTGCGGACAACGGAAAAACATATCACTATAAGTTTTACTCTCTGACCGCCATCATTGCCGTAGGCTATTGGATTAACTCCAGCAGAGCCACGCAGTTCCGTCAGTGGGCACCCCAGGTGCTGGACACCTTTACCAAGCAGTACCGCATCATTCAAGATCAACTGTATCAGAGCGACTTTGATAGGCTGATAGCTAACACTGAACAGGATAACTAAAACACAAGAATGCCCGTTATTGGCTATGCAGTCGATAACGGGCATCCACTATTCATATAAACGTTCGGATTTGACATTCTCCCCACGGCTAAAGCGGGGGGATTCCTGCATCAACCACCACAGCGAAGCAGCCGAAGCTGCTGCGTCTTACACGATGTCAGACAGGCATTCGCAACAGTGTGGTAGATTTCCTCGTATTAACAAAAGATGCCCGTGAGGATGGCAATGAGGTACGGGTACAGAATCATGATGGTTCTTTTCCGGATGGCAACTCTATTCGTCGTGCGAAGGTTGCTGTGTGCGCAAATCAAAAAAGAACATTTTAATCGTTGCGGCAATCATCAGAATTATGAAAATAGAAAGAACTGCTCCAATAGCAACTACCATATAACGTACGCCATCATTGCCTTTGCTGCCAGCAGCATATGCCATAAGGAGATACGCAAGAATACCAATTGCAATACCCCACATTGCTTTCAGAATAGAAGGTGCCTCATCGCCAATTTTACTGTTCTTCGTGCAAAGCGCGGAGATAGCAGAAACGCTGTTGTCGGCACTGGTGGAGAAAGAAATCAGCATAATAAAGAGCGTGATGGGGATAAGTATTTGCGACAGCGGAAGTTGTTTCATGAAGGCCCAAATTCCGGCGTAAGTACCATTATCGGCCATAACAGATGCGATATCCAGAATACCATTAACCTGCCAGTTCACGGCACAACCGCCGAAAACGCTAAACCAGATAATTGCAAACACGCTAGGCATGATCCAGTTGACGATCATAACCTCGCGAATGGTGTGGCCATATGTAAGCTGAGCAAGAAATACACCGGTCACCGGCGCAAATGCCATCCAGAACGTCCAGTTATAAATCGTCCACCACTGAAGCAATGCGCTGCCACCCATTGTACCGGTGTCAAAACTCCAAAGCGGAAGATTCTGCAGCCAGTATCCGATTGCGGAAGTGGAGGTGTTAAGGATATATGCTGCAGAACCGCCAAGAACAATTACGATGGCCATGAGAAGCATATAGAATCGGAAGTTCAGATTGGCGAAGAACTTAATGCCTTTATCAACACCACTTAACGAAGAAAGAAGATAAATCACCGTCGTAACAGCCATGACGATCAGCATCAGCAAATGACTGGGTTGGATATTATAGACAAACTTGAAACAGGCGCTGGACAAACCGATGAAAGTGCCTAAGGTACCAACCAGAGCAAGTGCTAATGCGAGGATGTTGACACAGTCTATCAGAGACGAGAACCACTTCTTTTTTACTTTTTCGCCGAAAAGCGGCACAAGCAAGCTGGAAAGAGAAACAGGCTGCTTTTTATTAAAGCACAAATAAGCGATTGCAGTACCGCAAATACCGTAAAATGCATACGGGAAGAACGACCATTCATGGAAAGAACGTCCCATTGCAAACAGCACTGCTTCAGGAGACCCTGGCTGAATACCATATCCATCCAGTTCACCCCATATACTCTGCAAAAACGTAATCGGCTGAGAGATGCTGGAAGATACAATACTAGCACCTATGCCGCCTGTCAAGGACATAGCAAACCATGACCAAAAGCTGTATTTAGACTTTGCCTTTTCGCCGCCAATGCGGATATTGCCTACTTTTGTGAAGGTTAAAAGAACACAAACTATGACGATGGCAAGAACGATCAACTGATACAACCAACTCAGATTATTATATGCGAGTTCGAATGCACCTCTGAAGAAAGAGATCAAGAGCTGATTGTTTACCAGACCAACAATACCCGCCAACAAAACACAGGAAAAAGCTGGAATGAATACGCTTTTTCGTATTGACTTGTTTTTCACCGTAGTTCCTCCCACCACAGCTCAATGTGTATTTGCGTAGAAGTCGTGCACATGCTGCAAGATTACACTGTTGTTCCGTTTACCATCGTCCTTTGCGCGAAGCTCATGGATGGCCGAGCAAATCTTCTGCTCTGCATCTTTTTCTTTGGCAGAAAACTCAGGTGTTTGCATCCAGGTGATTTGGCCGTTAACACAGGTCATTGCTACACTGCTGCGAGTGCCACGCTGAACGACCAGTGCCAACGGATCAATTCCCGGATCGGCATAGGGAGCAATTACGCTCTGCATATCCAGCATTGTGAAATCAGCCTTGCTTCCTGCCTTAATAGTACCAAATGTCAACAGGCTTGCAGAAATTTTTGCTCCGCGGGAAGTTGCCATCTTCAGAACATCGTGATAATCTACTTCGCCGTCAACACCATTGCAATGGTTATTCAACCACGCAACTCTCATTTCACGTAAATAGTCCTGATCATCGTCAAAAGCGCATCCATCAAGGCCAATACCGCAGTCGATATGCAGCTCATTAGCACGTTTCATGTTAAAGATTCCGCTGCGGAGGCGTAGGTTGGAGGATGGATTGGTAATCAAATGTGCGCCAGTGTCGGCGATAATTTGGAGATCTTCATCATCCAGCCATACAGCATGTGCAAAAGAGACCCATGGGCCAAGAAACCCGATATCTTTATAATGTTTAATAAAGCTCTTGCCCCAGGTCCTTTGAGCATATTCTGCTTGGTACTGGGTTTCAAGCAAATGCAGATGAATGTACATTCCATGACTCAGCGCATACTCCTTCATCTGGAGAAGGGCTTCATCACTGCACCACTGTCCGCCATTGGGATGAAGCTGGACTTCAGTCCACCCCTCCTTAATGTCCTCTGCCAAATCAGTGCAAATACCTTCCACAAGCGCCAAGTACTCATCCATGCTCATGATCTTATCGTGAATTCCTGCAGCAAAGCTCGTACGCAAAGGTTCTGGCAGGCCAGCGATAAATTCATCACGATTATAATAAATTCGCTTGTTTTGATCCAAGTACAGAGGGCAGAGTATGCTGCGGACACCAGCGGCCTTATATCCTCTCTCAGCATTTACCATTTCTTCACGGATCTTTGCAAAACTATTCGGGTTGTGACTATGCAATACAGTCGACACGCCCGAAGATGCAAGGCGCATGCCATCATAATAACAAGCTTCGTAATGAGGAATTGCCGGCAGCTTATTAAGGTCTTGAAGCCACATTTCCAGCGCACGGTCTGGAGTTCCGAAAGAAATCGGGGACATACCTCGCCCATGATCGTGCGCATCAACGAATGCAGGCATCATCAACCAATTGTCATTCCGCAGAATCTCTGCATCGGGGGCTTCCTGCTTAATGCTTTCAATTCCATCAACACTAACGATGTTTGAACCATCAACTAAGACTGCTTTACCTTCCAGTACGTTATCGCTAATACCATCCCAGAGATATTTTGGCGCCAAAATCATCTTGCTCATATCAGTTTTCCTTTCAATTAAAAAGACAGACGGCAGAGCAGGCATACACCATTGTATACTCTTCTGCCGTCTGTTAGATAATTTTGCTTATTTATCTGCAGAAGGTCTCTTGTAATTCAGATAAAGAGCTGCTTCTGTGCCACCGTCTACGACTATCGCCTGACCTGTGATTGCACGTGCGTCATCGCTTGCCAGAAACAACGCTGTTTCTGCAATGTCCTGTGCCTGGATTTCAAAAGGTGCCGGCTGATATGTGTTCAGGAACCGCTGACGTGCTTCACCTTCGAAGCCGTTATTCAGCGGTGTGTTCACAAAGCCAGGGCAAATTGCATTGCAGCGGATGTTATCACGTGCGAAGTCAATTGCAACCGAACGAGTGATGCTTAATGCACCTGCTTTAGCGGCTGAGTAGCCAAGCTTATTCGGCGTGGGACGAATGCCATAGGTTCCAACCAGATTCAAGATGACGCCACCGCCATTTTGAATCATATGCGGAATGCAGTACTTACTGCCAAGGAATACGCTGTCCATGTCAAGTGCAACGACTTTTCTGAAATCAGCATATGTAGTGGTAACAGCAGTTCCCATCGGGCTAATACCAGCAATTGTGAAGTAGACATCGATCCGGCCAAAAGTGGCTACAATATCATCGAAGAGATTCTTGACAGCTTCCTCGTCGGTGATATCCATAGCGTAAGCTTTTGCCTTACCGCCCGAAGCAATGATTTCGTCAGTCGTCGCTTGTGCCGTTTTGCCATTGATGTCAACGACAGCGATAGCTGCACCCTCTTGTGCGAAGCGAATACTTGAAATTTTTCCCATACCGGAGCCGCCGCCCGTGATCGCTACAACTCTGTTTTCAAATCGTTTCATAACTCACCCTCCTGTTTATCTCAAAAGTGATTAACCAAATGCCGGGAAAAGCGTCATTGCAATCAGCACGCCAACAATACCGCGAACGATTGCAGGGATAATACCTACACGAAGGATTGTCTTCTGAGTATAACCACCGGCCTGCATTGCCATAGGAACAACGGGGTTCGGCATTGGGGTGATAAGAGAAGACATAGAAGCTAGAGAGCAAAGGATAACCGGACCGCGAGGATCGCAACCAATGGAGCTGCATGTGATGATCAGAATAGGAATCAAAACAGTAGTCGTTGCCCTGTTATACAGGAAAGAGGTCATCAAGAACGAAACAATGTAGAAAGCAGCACCGATAATGTAACCGTTATGCACACCAGACAGAATGCTTGCAGCCAGATCGCCAAGAAGCTGTGCTGCACCAGTGTTGCCCAGTGCATCGCCCATAACAGTAACGCCTGCATAAAGAAGAACCATGCTCATGTTCATGCGAAGCAGTGCAGTTTGCTCATCGAGAACACCAGAGAGGACGACCGCCGTAGCACCTGCCATAGTAACTGCCCAGGAAGGAAGACCAAGCATCAAACCAATAACAGTAGCAACGAAGATACCATAGCCCAGGAACTCACGGACAGGGCTCAGCGCTTCACTATTTGTGATGTCAGGACCAGTAATTTCTGCAGTTTCGATTTCCGGCTGATCAGGCATCAGTTTAGGCAGAACAAAAATCGTCAGGAACAAGGTGACAATTGCAGTCGGGAAGAATACCAGCGTCTCGCTCCACATGCTCAGCAGAGGGCCCGTCCAACCATAAGATTCCAGGTAACCGTTCTGAGTGACGAACCATGCAGCATAAGGGCCAATAGGCTCAAGAACAAACGATGTAGACACGACCGTAACAGCGATAGGATACATCATCTTAGAGGGGCTGCACTTCAACTGTTTGCACATATTGATGACTAGCGGGTACACCATTGCAAACATTGCAGGAAGGCTGGGAACAAACTGACCAAGTAAGAAGATAACGAGAATGTACGAGGCCAGTACCTTGGTAAAGGATCCATTGGTGACGCGATACAGCAGTTTTGTGATGTTGTTGACCATTTGCGTGCGGGACAAACCTGCAGCAACAATAAACATACCCGCCATCGTAAGGACGTTGTTGTTGCCGAAGCCCGCGAATACTGTTGCTTTGTCTACGCATCCGGCTACAAATAGTGCAACGATAACGCCCATGCTGGTGAATGCCATGGGGATTTTACGGTTGAAAAATAGAATGATCATTACCGCAAAAATGATTAAACAAATGACCATACTGTCCATGGAGAACCTCCTTATTATGATGAATATATTTTCCCCTTTGCCTATCATCCGCAATCAGCCTGGCAAAAGGTACAATCCCACCCATTCTCTATTTTCCTTCCAACGACTTTTACACCAACAGCATTCCAACTCTTGCCGGCTTAAAAGTTAGACTCTGTGTCGCTGGATGCCCGCTTTAAATCATTGTGATTTCTTTGACGGGCTTCTTGACTATTATTAAATCACAATGTATACTTTTCGTAAAGCGACAAAATATCGAATCTGATTTGCGAAAGTATCAAAGCGAGGCATTCTTATGGATTCTCAGAAGTGGGCATTATTACTTAAGATAATAGATGCTGGAAGTATATCTGCTGCCGCAACACAGTCAAACTACACAATCTCTGGGATCAGTCGTATTATAGCTGGTCTTGAACAGGAAGTTGGCTTTCCCCTTCTTGTACGTAACAGCCGTGGTGTAGAGCCCACGAAAGAATGCGAACTTCTTATTGGAGACATACGGACCTTCCTTCATGATCATGAACAGCTTACCCAGAAAATTGCAAATATCAATGGTTTGCAAATTGGTACACTAACCATAGGAACTGCATATTCGTCTAGTTATCCCCTCTTAACAGAGCAAATTGTTCGGTTTGTTCAACAATATCCGAACATCAAAATTGAAATGCTCTGGGGTTATAATGAGGAACTTTGTCACGCTGTTGCTGAACGAAAAGTGGATATTTGCGTTGTTAGCAAACCACACTCTGATATGCTATGGTATATGCTGCAGCAGGAAGAAATGGTTGCTGTCGTTTCTGCAAATTCCAAATACGGCCAGCAGGAGCGATTTGATCTTGTTGACTTGATAAACGAGCCATACATCGATATTTATCCAAATAGTGATAGTGATTCTTCAAGAGTATTAAAAGAAAACAAGCTACACGTAAACACCAAGTTTACAACTTCTGATCGGTATGCTGCACATGAAATGGTCGCGGCAGGATTGGGAATCACTGTAATCAATGAAGCTTTAGCAATCAAACGGAGCGATGTAAGAATTCTTCCACTGAACCCACCTCAACATTTAACCATAGGCCTTGCCTGTTTACCACATACTACTGTCTCCACAAAACGATTTATCGGTTTTATGCAAGACGCCATTCGAGATTCTCGAAATTAGAACGCAGCGTATAGTTGCAATTTTTCCCTCTTCGTGCGACTATACTCTTGTGAAAAGTAATCGATCGCTTACGACAACTCTGCAAGTGAACGTGCGATCTGCCCCTTTACAGTCGGACGCAAAAATCGGATGATGCTCAACACCCCCAAAGGGGCACAATCCAGTGCGATTCTCTACAGCATTGCAGAAACGGCCAAGGCCAATCATTTGAAGCCGTATGAGTATTTTCGTTTTTTACTGGACGAGATTGCAGAACATCTTTATGGCCGAGAGCATAATCCGAATGACCGCACGTTCTTACATGATCTGCTGCCGTGGTCGGACAAGCTGCCCGACATTTGCAAAAAGAAAATTTGCTGGAGCCGGATTTGGCTCCAGCTTTATTTTTGCTTGACGGTTGTGGTTGAGCGGTTACGAACTTTGCGCTCTCATTCTCGCCGACCCACATACCCAGAACATCTTTGCGGCCGTCCAGATCAAGGCCGATGGCAATGTACACTGCTTTCTTTACGATCTGCCCTTCACTACGGACATGGTAGTGGATCGCATCCAGAAAAACTACGGCATAGATTGATTCCAGAGGCCGCTGCTGCCATTCTTTCGCCACAGGCAGAATCTTATCCGTGATCCGGCTTACCGTAGTGTCAGACACAGACAGTCCGTAGATATCCTGACTGATGCTGGTCTGGTTCTTTTTCAGAAGCTGCGGTTCAAATTCACCCTTCCGGTCATGGGGAACAGAAACCTCGACATCGCCGAAACTGGTCCGCAGATCATTCTTTATCTTCCAGACTTTCCATATATTTTTTTGCATCTTTCATAAAACTCACTGCAATCATCACGATAACCGCACCAATCGGGAACGCAGCCACAATGCTCACCGACTGAAGATTGTTCATGGAGCTTTCTGCAAACAGCAGAGCAATCGGAAGCAGAATCAACAGAATGCACCACATCAGCTGAATCACTTTATTCGGCTGTTCACCATCCTCTAGTGTATGGTAACTGTAACAGGAAGCCGTAAGAGCAATGGAATCAAAAGATGTTGCATAGAATTCAATCATCGTCAGCAGAACAACAACCATAATCACAGGTGCGCAGGGCATTGTTTTGATAATCGAAACGATCATTCCATACAGATCGCCATCTGCCATATACTGTGCAATAAAGTCAGCTTTTCCGGTGACCTGCATTCCCATAGAATAGTTTCCAAGTACGATGAAACTTGTCAGTGTTGAGCCAACGCCAAATACATATCCTCCCAGAATTGTCTGACGCACTGTTCTGCCACGAGAAATGCTGCCGATAAAGAACGGAGCAGCCACGCACCAGACCATCCAGTAAGCCCAATAGTAAATCGTCCAGTTCTGCGGGAAATTCGATGTACGGAGCGGGTCAGTGAACGTAGACAGATCAACAAAGTTCTGAATCATCCGTCCAAGGGAAGAAAAACCAGTTTCAATAATGTACCTTGTTTCTCCGCCAAACAGCAGCACAAAAGCAATCAGACCAAAGAACATATAGATACAAATGTTTGCCAACTTGCTGATACCCTTAAATCCGTGCAGCAAGGAATATGTATATACAGCGCAAGTAATAAGAAGAATAATAATGTTGATTACAGTACGACTAACAGCAACATGGAACAGTTCACTGATAATGGTTGCCATAAGCGGTGTTGCTACACTAAAAGTGGTAGCAGTACCAGCAAGGAGAGCAAACACAGCTAACAGGTCAATAATGCGACCTGCCCAGCCATCGGTATACTTTCCAAGAATCGGACGGCAAGCCTCTGAATACTTCTGACGGTTTCTTTTTCTCACATGGAGCATAAAGCCAAAGGCAACAGCCAGTACCAAATAGAATCCCCACGGAATAAAACTCCAATGGAACAGCGGATATACACCTGCCCAATCCTGGATGCTACCCATTTCCGCAAGATGCGGATCAGTTGCATACAGCACCCACTCCGAGAACGAATAGAACAAAATATCTGCTGCAAGACCACAGGTAAACATCATGGAGCCCCATGCGAAGAAGGAATACTTTGGTTTTTCATTCGGCTCGCCAAGAACAATATTTCCATACTTCGACCCCGCAATATACAAAGACAAAATAAAAACGCCAAGTCCGATAACCAAGTAGTATGTGCCAAATGTATCGCCAAAGAAAAATCGAATTTGGCTCAATACAGCGTTGGACTGTTCCGGTGCAAAGAAAAACAAAATGCACAGCGCAATTACCATTGCCAGCGGCACCAGTGTTATTATCCAGTCAATTTTTCCACGTTCTTTTTTCGTATTCATTTACTTTCCCTCCACGTATTTTTTGTAGCTGGCATCCAGAGCGATTAGTTCGCTCAGATTATCCACCTCTATAATATCGTCCTTATTCATAGGACGGATACCTAATTGATACTCCTCCGGGTAACAGAACATCGCCACATCATCCCAGTAGATTTGCCGATTCTTCTTTTGTTCAAACTCAATTTCGAGATGGCGTTTCAGCCTTTTCCCATCCTCTGCCGTCCAGCGCGAAATGCTGTATAACTGCCAACCGCTTTTTCCGCCCGTCCGGCTGCAGGCCGTAACAATGCCATTCTCAACAGTCTGAAGCCACTCATCGGTTTCCTCGTCTGTCCAAACGCTGTTATAACCCGAACGTTCAAATTCCGGCGCAAGAATTTCCGGATTGTAAATGATCTGGTCTCCATCAAGAATGATCGCATTTTCGATATAGTCTCTTGCCACATAAAGCGATGCAATGTTATTGCAGGTATCGTAGTAAGGATTTTCAATCAATTTAATGCCCTGATATTCTTTTTTCAGCTCCTCAAACTGCTCTTTCAGGTAGCCAACAACAACATAAATCTCATAGATTCCGTTTTTATGCAGACCGCCGATGACTGTATCAATCATTCGGACTCCGTTCACCTTAACCAAAGGTTTTGGTGTTGTCAGCGTCACCGGATGCATCCGATTTCCCAAACCCGCCGCCATAATGATGGCTCTTTCCACTTTTGGCATTTACTTTTCCTCCCCTTGTTTTTTCAGTTCTTCTTGAACAATTCGGTAGTAATCCTTTGCATAGCGATACTGCCGAAGCGAGTACTCTCCAAATTCCACACCAAGATTGCGCTTATATTCACACCAGTTACTCCACAACAGACCACAGGCTGCAATATAGCAGTAAATTTTGATTCTGGTCGCATCATCACAACCTTCTGTAAAGTAAGCAGAAATCAGGCGATCGACCTGACGTTTATTGTAAAGAGAATAAATACAGAACATCGCCACATCCACATGAGGATCTTGCATTCCTGCATACTCCCAGTCGATCAGACGAATTTCCTCCTTGCCATCTTTCTCAACAAACAGGAAGTTATCCGGTACCGCATCAATGTGGGTCAGGACTTTTTCCTCGGTGTGAGTGTCTATGTAGGGTTTCAGTGACAGAACATTTGCCTTCGTTTTTTCGTAATCATTATATATAGAAGGTGTTCCCTCCCACAGTGTTTCATAGAACTCCATCTGTCCGAAAATATCAAATTCATGATTCACTTTTAGCTTCATTTCATGGAAGTCTCGCAGCCGTTTCATGCACTTTTTGACATCTTCGTAATTCGATGGATCACATACTCTGGCGCCTTCCAAGAATTCTGTAATTTTATAGCCATTTTCCGGATTGATATATGCAATATCATCGCAAATATTCTTTCCATCAATCGTTTGGTAAACTGCAGCTTCTTGCCGGCGGTTAATCAGTTGATCGGTTCCTTCTCCCGGAATACGCATGATATATTTCTTTCCTCTGCAAGTAAAAAGGAAAGAGCGATTCGTCATACCTTTTTTCAGAACCGTAATATCCGTAACCTCTTCTGCCTTTGCTTTTAATGCCTCACAAATCACCTGAATTGCGTCTGTTTTCAGCTGATTGGAATCGCTGTCAATCTCTCGTAATTGCTCATAAGTGTTAATTTCCACAACATCTGTTGAGTGAACCACACGGGCCGCAACGATCATTCGATCCTTGTTATAAAGAGCTTCTTCCCAGAACGCTCCGTCATACCGTTTATTTTTGCAAAGCTCATCAATATGTTCCGCAACTGTTTCTGCATCCTCTTTCACCAGATAGCAGATACCAATCATTGCATTACCGCCGGAACTTTCCGGCACAGTCACAAGTTCCATTTTACGATTAACGCGGACATTACTTTCGTTGTCCACAAGATCACTGACCATATACCACGAATACAACTCATGTTGATGGAATGGGTTCCGGTCACACCAAATATCACAAGGAATAATGTACGCATTCTCCAAATGTTCTTTTACAAGTTTGACGGAATGCAGATTATTCTTTGCCGCATAATCGGCATTAACTACGAGCTCTACACCATACGCATCCATCAAATACTCGTATTTTTCTTTCATGAAGCCTACAACTACATAGATTTCTTTAATCCCCACTTCATGAAGCTGCTTGATGATACGTTCAATCAACGGTTCACCATTAACTTCCAAAAGACCCTTTGGCATTTCAGTGTTGATGGGAACCATACGCATACCAAACCCTGCAGCCAGGATCACTGCACGCTGCGGGGTTTTCTGCTTAAACTCAGTTATGGCTTTTAGTGTAGGACGGATAGAATCATCCAGATAATCCGCTTTAATCAGTTCCTTGAGTGAGCGGTTTACCACTCCTAACGAGTGGCCGGACACTTCTGCCAAAATTCGCTGATTGATGAAAGGCTCCAGCAAAAGCGTGTTCAAAATATCGCTTTCTTGTCTGTTCATGTACTTTCTTCCTTTCGTTTTTATGAACACCCGTTCAATAAAATACGACTCTCTGTAAAATATTTGCTAAGCGAGAGCCGCATTTTAAGTTACTCTTCTTTCTTATATACCTTATAGAAATGGTGCCCAACTCTGTCTTTTTCCGGCGGAAGTTGCATATAATCCCCGTATTCGTGTCGGAGAACCTGATCATATTCCTTCGGTACTCTAAACTCATATTTGTCAAATGGCATCATGATTGTTTCATCGAACCATTTTCTCGGAAAAATATCTTTTTCTCCCCAAGACAACCAAATAACACATCCGACATATTCGCTGCTGTCATACGCCTTAAATCCGGCTAGTTTTTCTAACTTGTCCTGAAAGCAATCTTTTCCTCGCAGCTTTGCATATAGATACACTGGCAATTTTGCTATTTTTCTAATCGGAGAGGTTGTAGTTTCGATCGCAAAATGCTCACGAGTAGCCTGATAACAAAGTGATGACAGCCTATCGCCTTTTAATCCGTACTTAACTGCTTCATCTTTGGTCTTTCCAAGACCGTCATATGGATAAATATCAATAAAGACGCCCATGCCAAATGATTTCTCATTAGCCATTTCAATCACGTAACGATCATCGCTAATTCTCGTAATCATGTATGGGTACTCAGGACATTCCTGCCGATTAAAGACTTTCAAATTTGGATATTCATGAATATGATTTTTCAAATAAATCAGTAATTGATCATAATCCGGTCGCGGCATCATAATGTCCACATCATCATCCCAGGGGATGTAACCATGATGACGAACAGCTCCGATAAGCGTTCCGTATATAAGTGCATATCGAAGATGCTGTTGCTCACATATTTCTGCAACTGTATGTAATATTTCAAGCGATATTGCTTGCGTTTCTTTTATGGTTAATTCACGTTTCATTTAGCACTCCACAATGCCTTTGCATTAATCAATCATTAAATAGTTTTTGCATATAACTGATTCTTATTATCTATATAATCCCGTTGGAATTTTGCTTTTATTGCTTTCATTTACGATTTATCCGTAATTGTTTAATATCCGAAGAAAACAGAAGATAAACCCCTGCGGATACACAGTAACAACATCCACCCATTATAACCTGTAATAAC
>ERZ1035014.374-NODE-374-length-20952-cov-6.924200_pt1 | contig 20952 bp, 19 predicted proteins | sample MGYA00520620_ERZ1035014 | MGnify/ENA primary metagenome ERZ1035014 (study PRJEB33766, sample SAMN09781744) | gut metagenome | biome: gut microbiome | host: Homo sapiens | place: Madagascar | study: EMG produced TPA metagenomics assembly of the PRJNA485056 data set...
CCGTTCTTTGTAGAACCAACTCCCTTTTTATGAGCAAAAAACTGAAGGTTCATATTCAACATGTCCTACACCTCCTTGAAATCAAGAATGATATACTCATTCCCATAATCATTTTGTATTCCTTGTAAGCCCAGAACCATGGACTTCATCAGAAGCTGTGTATCATGACCGGCTTTCTGATCAAGTCTGAAATCAATCAGCCCGGATGTCTCTTCTGTATCAATATGATAAGAATCCTCTGTGAAAGTCTCTATGGAATTGATCGTATTTATCACAAGTGCCGAAACACCTGCGCAGATAATATCACTTCCTGCTTCCGCATATCCGGAATGACCGATGCAGTGAAATCCCACTGCATCTTCATGATCCTGTAAAATCGTTATAGTAATCATATAACAATTCCTATCGATTATCCATTAATCTTTTCAATCTTAACCTGGGTGAACGACTGTCTGTGTCCGTTCTTCTTGTGATAACCGGTTTTTCTCTTGTACTTGTAAACGATTACTTTCTTTGCTCTGCCTTCTTTGATGACAGAAGCTTCAACAGTTGCTCCGGCTACTGTTGGGTTTCCAACCTTCATATCGTCTCCGGATACTGCTAATACCTGATCAAAAGTAACCTTCTCACCAGCATCAACTCCAAGCTTTTCAATGGTAATGATATCGCCTTCGGATACTTTGTACTGTTTACCACCTGTTGCTATAATTGCGTACATATGGCACCTCCTATTTATCATTACTCGCCAGTTACGGTGTTGCCAATAAACAAACTTTTACCTCACTGTGCGGCATACTAGTGTATAATAGCACATGACCACCTGTTCGTCAAGCTGTTTATGATAAAATTTCACGCAAAGATTTGTATACTTTTTTCCGGGTCAGTTCCACCAGACCAAGTCTGGTAATATCGATAAAATTTGCGGAAACCGAATCTTTTTGTAATTCCTCCCGAATAACGGAAATCAGCTTCTGCTGCTGTTCTTTCTTTTTCAGATTGATGAAATCCACGAGGATCATCCCTGAAATGTTGCGCAGACGAAGCTGCCGTGCAATCTCTTTTGCCGCTTCAACATTGATCGCAAATAAAGCCTCTTCCCGGCGGGACCGGTTTTTTCCGCTGTTGACATCAATGACCGTCAGGGTTTCAAGAGATTCAATGATAATATTGGCTCCGGAATCAAGCCATACTTTGGAAGAAAGCAGTTCCTGCATATTGCCCCGCAGATGATATAAAGTCGAAAGACTGACCGCATCATCCCGGTAAAGCTGCACTTTCTTTTCTTCCACAAGATGGGGAAGGTATGCACAGATCTCCTGATACAGATCCTGACCATCCGTAAGAACCAGATCTGTTTTTTCAAAATTTTCTGCTTTTAACCGCGCCAGATAGCCGGGGAGATTCCGGTACACCAGATCTCCGGCATTCTGATGTGTACCGGTCTTCTTTAAAGCCCGGTATTCTTTCTGCACCAGCTCGATATCTTCGCATAATTCGGTTTCCAGAACCGCCCCTGCATTGGTTCTGAATACCAGCCCGTACCCTTCTGCTTCATGATCCTTACACGTGTTCTCTAAAAGAGCCGACAGTCTTTTTGATTCCTCCTGGGATAATTTTTTAGAAACGCCAAGACAGGTATTCTCTGTCGAAAGGAAACAGTAATGTCCATGCACTACAAGCTTGGTGCTTACGACCGGATCTTTGGTTTTTACCGCATCTTTTACAACCTGCACCAGCAACTCATCCCCTTCACAGAGCGCTTCTTTTTTGGATAATTTTCTGGTATACACCGGGTTTTTCACATCATTCAGCGGAAGATAGCATTTCTGTCCATCCGCAATGCGCACAAAAGCGGCATGAATATTGGGCACAATCTTCTCTACATATCCTACATAAATATGATCCAGCAGAGTATTTTCTTCCGGTTCAAAAACCTGAAGTTCCTGCAGCTTCCGGTTCTCATCCAAAACCAGATAAGCAAGATACTCTGTCTGATGATGTTCCAGTTTTGTGACAACGATCCGATTCATTTAAACAATTTCCTCTCCCATGCCGGAAAGCCCAACCAGCTGCCCCTGTTCATCCCTCGCATAAACTTCGAGCCGGTGGATCTGGATTGCGGATTCGCAGTATTCCAGTCCGCAAAGCTGATAAACCGATGAAAGTACCAGTTCCGGTTTGATATTATCCACACTGCCCGTAGAAACCTGCAGGAAAAATGCCGGGCGTCCCTGCTCCTCTTCAACGGAAAACGCGTATACCAATGGTTTTAGGTCCACTTCCCGTTCACTTTTTTTCGTCTTTTTTATAATGGTAAACTGTGGGCTGTCCAAAAACCGTTCTTTGACGATTCTTTTCCATTCTTCCGTTGAAAACGGACTTTCGTACCCTTCTTTATAGCTCAGCCGGTAATCCGCTGCTGCCACAATTGACATCGCAGTTTTCGCTTTATCCGGCAGTTTCACATAGGAAGTAACCTCCACACCATCTACCATGGTTTCATTCAGTGCAGCGACTGCCTCCTTAGATGTCATGGATTCATTGACTTCAATATCAAAATATTCGCCATCGCTTGTGATTCCGACTCCAAGCGGCGCCGCAAAGGACATAATCTGATGCGGAGAATATCCTTCCGAATAACGGATATCAATCTTTGCACGCCGGACCGCTTTCTGAAAATAGCGCATCATATCCAGGTGTCCGATGAATTTCATGACACCCCATTTTCGAAATTTAATTCTGATTTTCAAAGCAGACACCTCCTCCAAATTGTCTTGCACCACATCCGGAACAGCGCATCCGGCAGTTTGGTGTCACCGTCTCACTGAGCGCGGTTTTCCATTCACGCAGCATAAATGCCTTTGTCACACCGACATCAATAAAATCCCACGGGAAAATTTCATCATCGCTTCGTGCTCTCTTGGTATAAAAATCAATATCAATGCCACATGCAGCAAATGCCTCCAGCCACAGATCATAGTGAAAGAATTCCGACCACGCATCGAAAAATCCGCCGTGTTCATACACATAAAGAATAGCTTTTGAAATCTTACGGTCTCCGCGCGCAAGGATTCCTTCCAATACCGTCACATCGGCTTCATGCCAGTTGTAACGGATACTCTTGTGGTTTAACTGTTCCTTTACATGATCATTGACAATCTTTGCACGCGCCAGATAATCTGATGGGTCTAACATGGTAGCCCACTGGAACGGGGTAAAAGGTTTCGGTACAAAAAAGGAAGTACTGATTGTAATCTGGCATTTTCCGTTTCTCTGTTCCTTTGGCACGGTGTCATAATACAAAGCGGCAATCTCGTTTGCCAGTTCCGGGATCGCCCGCATATCTTCTTCTGTTTCCGTTGGAAGTCCAAGCATAAAATAAAGCTTGACCTTATTCCAGCCGCCGACAAACGCATCATGGGAACCGGTCAGAATATTGTCAACCGTCAGGCCTTTATTGATGACATTTCGCAGTCTCTGGGAACCTGCCTCCGGGGCAAATGTCAGACTGCTTTTTTTGATGTCCTGCACTTTCTGCATAATATCAAGGGAAAAGGCATCAATACGAAGGGATGGCAGGGAAATATTGACATGTTTTTTGTCACACTCCTCAATCAGGAAATTGATCAGTTCCTCCAAATCGGAATAATCCGATGAACTGAGAGAACTTAAGGAAATCTCTTCATAGCCGGTCGATGCAAGCATGGTTTGTGCAAGTTCTTTCAGTCGTTTTACGCCCTTTTCCCGGTTTGGCCGGTAAATCATGCCGGCCTGACAGAAACGGCATCCGCGGATACAGCCCCTCTGTATTTCAAGCACCACGCGATCCTGTGTTGCTTTGATAAATGGAACCACCGGTTTTTCCGGATAAACCGAGCCGGTCAGATCCATATCCACCTGCTTTTTGATGGTTGCCGGAATATCATCATAAACAGGAGTAAATGCCGCTATCGTGCCATCTTCTTTGTAACGGACTTCATACAGCGACGGGACATAAATGCCCTCTATTTTTGCCGCCTCATGCAGAAATGCCTTTCTTGAATACTGTCCGGATGCCCGCATCGACTTATAGAGATTTAAAAATGTATCATACTGTGTCTCCCCTTCTCCAATATAAAAACAATCAAAAAAGTCTGCAATCGGTTCCGGATTATAAGAACATGGTCCTCCACCTAAAATAATCGGGTCTTCGTCCCCACGGTCAGCCGAAAGAAGCGGAATCTGTGCCAGATCCAGAATCTGTAAAATATTGGTGTAGCACATCTCATACTGCAGAGTCAGACCGACAAAATCAAAGTTTTTGATCGGTTCCTGGGACTCAAGTCCGAACAGCGGAATATTCTGCTCCTTCATAATTTTATGCAGATCCGGCCATGGAGAATAGACACGTTCACACCAGGTGTCCTCTCTGCGGTTAAACATGTCGTATAGGATCTGAATTCCAAGATGTGACATACCAATTTCGTATACATCAGGAAAACACATCGCAAAACGAATCTGCGATGTGTCATCTTTTACTACAGAATTCAGCTCATTACCGATATAGCGCGCAGGTTTTTCAATCTGCATCAGAATCTCGTCACTTAAAGCTAGTTTTCTCATAGATACCTCTTAACATTTATTTTTTATCGCTGGGCAAGTTCATTGGCAATCTCTTCCCAGGTAATGCCTTTTTCCACCATAAGCACCATACAGTGATACAGAAAATCGGAAATCTCGTATTTGATGTTTTCCGGTTCCGGATTTTTCGCTGCAATTACAATTTCCGTACACTCTTCCCCAAGTTTCTGCAAAATCTTATCGGTTCCTTTCCCAAACAGATAATTGGTATAGGAACCATCCTGCGGATGTGCTTTACGTTCCTTGATAATATCATACACGCTCTCAAGTACCTTCAGCGGATTTTTCTCAACATACTCTTTTTGTACGATGCTATTGAAAAAACAGGTACGGTTTCCGGTGTGACAGGCAGCCCCTACCTGGGAGACTTTTGCCAGAATCGTATCAAAGTCGCAGTCAGCCGTCAGGGATTTCACATACTGGAAATGCCCGGAAGTCAGGCCTTTGGTCCAGAGTTCATCACGGCTTCTGCTCCAGTAGGTCATTTTCCCGAGATTAATTGTCGTATCAAACGCCTCTTTGTTCATGTATGCAAGCATCAGCACTTCATCTGTACGGTAATCCTGCACAATGACCGGAACCATTCCGTCCGAATTCAGTTTCAGATCCTCCCAGGACAGATCCGGTGCAAAATTATACATATTGATGCCTTCCTGAAGCAGAGAAGACTTTAACTTCATAATATCCGTTGAAGTATCATTGATGAACGGACCCGCAATTCCTCGGATTTTTTCCCGCTTTAGCAGCCTTACGATCTCGTCAAAATTATAATCCGGAAGTTCCACCACATACGGAATGTTGGTCAGATTTTCCAGTGCATCCAGAATTTCCGGATTTAACACCAGTGCTTCATGGAATGTATTTTCAATCGAATCCTGATTCTTAAAAATAAAATCCACATTGTTGATAGAGAGCAGAATCCGGTCTTTGCCAAAACGTGCACTGGCTTCCTCCGCCAGTCCGATGCTCGAAGGCTTAGAAGCATTTAAAATCACCTGAAGGCATCCCGCAAACAAAAGTTTTTTGATGTCTTCCAGACGGTTAATGTTTCCTCCTGCGCATACTTTAATATCAATGTTGCGATTGATGTTTCGAATCGTATTGACATTCTTTTCATGCTCATCATCGCTGGTAGACAGGTCAAAAATAATGATCTTGTCAACTCCACTGTCGTTGTATAACTGGCACAGTCGATAAACATTCGCATCTACCGGCGTAAAATCGGTCATGGATCTTACTGCATGACCATCTTTTAAATAAAGCGTCGCGACAATGTTTTTTTGTTTCATGTATTACAAACTTCCTTTCGTTGACAGAATTCCTTTTACTCTCGGATCATGGGAAACCGCTTCATCCAAAGCTCTGGCAAATGCCTTAAACATCGCTTCTGCCATATGATGATTATTTCCGGGGCTTAACACCTTAATGTGCAGATTCATGCCCGCACTGTAGGAGACCGCATAGAAAAATTCACGGATCATTTCGGTATCAAGTGTTCCCAGACGCTCCGTAGTAAATTCGCCGTCAAATACAAGATATGGACGTCCGGATAGATCTACCGCACACAAAACAAGTGTCTCATCCATCGGAAGGATACAGCTTCCAAATCGTTTGATTCCGCTTTTGTCCCCCAATGCCTTTTTGATCGCATCTCCAAGTACGATTCCGCAGTCTTCGATCGTATGATGGCTGTCGACCTGAAGATCCCCATCACATTCCATATGCAGATCGAAGAAACCGTGCTTGGAAAATCCCTCCAGCATATGATCAAAAAATCCAATGCCTGTCTCAATATGGGAAATACCGCTTCCATCCAGATTTAAAGTCACCTGAATGTCCGTCTCTTTTGTTTTGCGTGTTGTGCTGATCTGTCTTTTTTCCATAATCTGCTCCTTTTAGACTTTCTTTCCCATATACTACTCAAACCGAACGCGGATGGAGTTTGCATGTGCGGTCAGTTTCTCACATTCTGCAAACTGCTCAATATCTTTATGTACTTTTTCAAGCGCTTCCCGTGAGTAAGAAATAATGCTGGACTTTTTAATAAAATCATCCACGGAAAGTGCGGAAAAGAACTTGGCCGTTCCGTTTGTCGGAAGAACATGGTTTGGTCCGGCAAAGTAATCGCCAAGCGGCTCGGAGGAATACTCTCCGATAAAGATAGCACCGGCATTGCGGATCTTTGTCATTACGTGGAACGGATCTGCTGTGACGATTTCCATATGTTCGGATGCAATCGCATTTACGGTATCAATTGCTTCTTCCATATTATCTGCCACAAGAATATATCCGTAATTGTCCAGGGACTTCTGGATGATCTCTTTTCTGGAAAGTTCTGCGACAAACTGATCAATCTCTGCAGATACTTTTTCTGCAAGTTTCTGGCTTGTGGTGATCAAAATTGCAGATGCCATCTCATCATGTTCTGCCTGGGATAACAGATCCGCTGCAACATAGCGTGGATTTGCAGTCTCATCCGCAAGCACTAAAATCTCACTCGGTCCTGCAATGGAATCAATGCTGACATAACCAAACACTGCTTTTTTGGCAAGTGCGACATAAATATTTCCCGGTCCGACAATCTTGTCAACCTTTGGCACACTTTCGGTTCCAAATGCCATGGCAGCAATTGCCTGTGCCCCACCGACTTTATAGATCTCATCAACTCCGGCTTCTTTGGCTGCAACCAGAGTGGAAGGATATACTTTTCCATCTTTGCCTGGTGGCGTACACATTACAATACGGTCTACTCCCGCAACTTTTGCCGGAAGAACATTCATCAGTACGGAAGAAGGATACACGGCCTTTCCGCCCGGAACATAGACACCAACCGTCGCAAGTGCGGTAACTTTCTGTCCAAGAATGATACCGTCCTCTGTCGTAAACCATGAATTCTGTACCTGTTTTTCATGATATTTTTTGATATTTACAAGAGACTTGCGGATCACTGCAAGCAATGTCGTGTCAACCTGCTCATAGGCCTCGGCAATCTCTTCTTCTGTTACAAGAATATTGCCGGCATTGATGTCCGCGCCGTCAAACTGCTTGGTATAATTAAAAACTGCCTGATCGCGGTTATTTCGCACTTCTTCAATAATGGCGTTTACACGGCCTTCAAACTCACCGTAATTATTCGGGCTTCTTTTTAAGAGATTCTGCAGAATATCTTTTCTGGTATCCTCTGTAAGTTTTAAAATTCTCATGATGTCCCTCCTAAATGACTTTTTTCAAATCGCGGATCAGTTTTGTGATTCGTTCATTTTCCATTTTCATACTTACCTGGTTTACGACCACGCGTGCAGAAAGCGGACAAACTTCCTCTAACACCGTCAGCCCGTTTTCACGCAAGGTCGTACCTGTCTCTACTATATCACAGATTACCTCTGATAGTCCAACGATCGGTGCAAGTTCGATGGAACCATTCAGCTTGATAATCTCAACCGTCTGATGTTTTTTGTTATAAAAATAATCTTTGGCAATCCGCGGATACTTGGTTGCCACACGGATCTGTTCATGATGCTGCAAAAGTTCCGCAGCACTTTCCGGTCCACAGATGCACATTTTGCATTTGCCGAATCCAAGATCCAGCACTTCATAAATATTTCTCGACTCTTCTAAAATCGTGTCTTTTCCGACAATTCCAATATCGGCTGCACCATACTCTACATATGTAGGCACATCCGGTCCCTTGGCAAGGAAAAACCGAAGTCCAAGTTCCTCATTGACAAAGATCAGTTTACGGGTATCCGGATCACGGATCTCATCACAGGTGATTCCTATTTTTTCAAACAGTTCGAGTGTCTTTTTTGCCAGACGTCCCTTTCCCAGTGCAAACGTCAGATATCTCTTTTCTTCCATGATCTCCTCCTATGCTTCCTCTATAAATTCTACTTTTGAAACGTGATCCTTCATGGCATAGCTCAGATAATCATCTTTGCTCCGGCCTTCCTGCATCTGGATCAGAGAAACCGAAATTCCCTGAGCGCGAAGTTCTTTCGCTTTTTCTACTGCTTCCGCAATCTTATTTTCCGCGTAAACGATCATCTGATTTTTCTCTTCGGACGGAAGTGTGATCTTTTGTCTGGAAAGAGCGGAAAGAAGCTGGTCCACAACAATGGCAAAACCAATGGCCGGTGCTTTTCTTCCGAAATATGTAAGCAGCCTGTCATAGCGTCCTCCCTTTACCACAGGTTCTCCTGTTCCAAATGTATATCCTGCAAAAATAATACCGGTATAATAATGGTAATTGCTGATGATTCCGAGTTCAAACGAAACGTATTTTTCAATTCCGTATAACCGCAGAAACGATCCGAGTTTTTCCAGATCAGTAATTGCGGAAAGAATGTTCGGGTAATCCGAAGCAAGAGACTTTGCCTCAGCAAGTTCTTCTACCTGTGTCTCAAAACTTCCGAGAAGAGAAAACAGTTTCTTTAACGTGTCATTTAAATGCATTCCCTCTACCATTTCTTCCACACCGAAATAATTTTTATTGGCAAGCAGTTCTCTTAATTCCTGCTGCTGTTCCTCATCAAGTCCTGCCGCCTCTGCCAGCCCGCGGAAAAACTGTGCATGTCCCACCGAGATCTGAAATTCTTTCAGTCCGCTCGAAAGAAGGGACTCCACTACCATGGCAAGTATTTCTGCGTCAGCAGCAACCGTTCCGTCTCCGATCAGCTCCGCACCGCACTGTGTCGTTTCCTTTAAGCGTCCCTGATACGCGTTGGAATTGATAAACGTGTTTCCCATATAACAAAGTTTTACCGGCATATCATCCTCGGTATAGTACTTTGCAGCACTTCTTGCAATAGATGGAGTAAAATCCGGACGAAGTACCAGCGTGCTTCCGTCCTTGTCAAAAAACTTATACAGATCTTTGGATGGTGTTGTACCGATTTCTTTTCCAAAAATATTAAAAAATTCAAACGTTGGTGTCTGAATATCACGATATCCATATTGACGCAATACATCGTGTAATCTCTCCTGCAACAGTAATTTCTGTTTGCACTCTCCGTTATAAATATCCCGGACTCCGTCCGGCGTATGTAACATCTGGTCTGTCATAATCGAACCTCTCGCTTTACTATTTTAAAGTGATACCGTGATAATTTGGTAGCACATGAAACAACGCTATTATAAGGAATATTCCAAAGATTGTCAATCCCTGTCCTCTAAATCCTTCTGGAGAACCTGAAGATAGGGAATCAGTATCCCTGATACCTTTGGCAGAAAATAGGCCGGATTCAGCTCCTCATACCGAAAGCTTTTCCGTCCACCATCCAGAGCCCGGTTCCAGAACTTCTCCAGATCGGAAAAACGCAGATAATAAAATTCCTCCCTGTGCGTAAAAGATATCAGAAGAAACGCTATTCCCTCCTGCTTTTCAAACTGCTCCATAAAAGCCACCTGATGCGGATGAACATTGGCAAGCGGAAAGGTGTCGGTGTTGCATTCTTTTGCATCAAAACACACCGGAATTCCCTGTACAGCTCCAATATAATCTACGGTACTTTTCTGTTCAAAATAGGCAAGTGTGATATGTCTGGTTTCTTTATCAATATTAATAGGAGTAATCGGTGTCGGGATCTTCTGGATCAGCGCCAAGCCGTTGTGTGCATATTTTTCGTTTGTACGGTTTAAAAGATCCTCCAGTGTTGATCCGCGCAGTCCCCTTGAATTCCAGGTCGGCATCTGCTATCCACGCTCCTTTTCCATAATTTCTTTAAATATTTCGGGCATCGGAGCCGTAAAAACTCTTCCGTCCGGAAATTCCAGACGATACGCATGAAGCAGCTGATGATCCACATGAAAGGTACCATAAAATTTGTGATTCACTGACGGATCCCCATACTTGCGATCTCCGATAACCGGATGACCGACAGATGCCAGATGTGCACGAATCTGATGTGTTTTTCCGGTAATCAGGCAGATTTCCAACAGACTGCATGTTCCTTTCGCCTGTACGGACGTATAAGAAGTCTCAATCCGTACAGCATCTTTTTGTTCCTGTGTCAGAATCTTTACCTGATTGGTATGTTCGTCTTTGATAAGCCATCCGGACAGATGTACCGGTTTTGTAACGTTCCCGGATACAATGGCACAGTAAAATTTATGAATGGTACGTTCCCGCAACCCCTCGGAAAGCATCTGTGCGCCGGCAAGCGTTTTGCCCATCAGAAGAAGTCCTGTCGTATTGCGGTCCAGCCGGTTGCACACTGACGGACGAAACGTGCCGAATGTCTCCAGAGAAAGTGCCCCGCTCCGGATCAGATAGCCGAGCAGATATTCATTGGCAGACAGATCCTGTTCTTTTGCTTTCTGGGAAAGCATATTGTATGGCTTATCCGCGATGAGAATATCCGTATCTTCATAAATGATGGAAAGCCCCTTCATTGGCAGACGCTGCAGCATGTGAAACTCTTCCTGCAGTTTTTTTGTATCCTGCATAAATTTATGCAGTGTTTCATCACTGAAAAACACCGCTACCTGCGCGCCTTTTTGCAGCGTCTCCTTCCCGGTCGCTTTTTTTCCGTCCAAAGTAATATTCTTTTTTCGAAGCATCTTATATAAAAAACTGACCGATGCATTGGGCAGCAGTTTTTTTAAATATTTATCAAACCGCTGGTTGGCATCATTCGTGCCGATGGTAAATGTTTTCATAACGTTTCCTACTTCTTTTTATGGATGTTGCGGATGGTTTTCTTTTTGTGTTTTGCGGTCACCATCTTTCCGGCAGCAGCTTTGCCTGCCGGTGCCTTCTTTCCCTGTCTGGATGACCGGTAGGAAGTACCCGCGTCTTTTTTCGGCCGGCGCGGACGGATCAGACATTTGGAATCAAATCCGATCAGATCCTGACGTCCTGCTTTGATTAATGCTTCATGTACCAGATCGTAATTTTTCGGGTTGCGATACTGGATCAGTGCACGCTGCATGGCTTTTTCATGCGGATTGGTTGCCACATATACAGGTTCCATTGTCCGCGGGTCCAGTCCTGTATAATACATGCAGGTAGAAATCGTTGACGGTGTCGGATAAAAATCCTGTACCTGTTCCGGCATGTAACCTAAATCCCGCAGATACTCTGCTAGTTCAACCGCTTCTTTCAGCGTCGATCCCGGATGGGAAGACATCAGATACGGCACAAGATACTGCTCTTTTCCGATTTTTTTATTCATATCTTTATACGCTTTTACAAAACTGTTATACACTTCCACACTTGGCTTTCCCAGTTTCTGTAAAACGGTATTGCTGATATGTTCCGGTGCCACCTTCAACTGCCCGCTCACATGATGCTCGCACAGTTCCCGCAAAAATGTACGATCCTTATCATACATCAGATAATCAAACCGGATACCCGAACGGATAAATACTTTTTTCACACCCGGAAGCACCCGCAGCTTTTTCAAAAGGGCAATGTAATCCTTATGGTCTACTTCCAGATTCTTACATGGTTTTGGGAACAGACACTGTTTCGTCGGACAGGCTCCCTTCGTCATCTGCTTTTTGCATGCCGGTGCACGGAAATTCGCCGTAGGTCCCCCGACATCATGGATATACCCTTTGAAGTCCGGTTCCTGAATGATCTGTTTTGCCTCGTCAATGATCGACTCATGGCTTCTCGTCTGGATAATTCTGCCCTGATGAAACGTCAGCGCACAGAAACTGCATCCTCCAAAACATCCGCGGTTGCTGATCAGGGAAAACTTAATCTCCCGGATCGCAGGAACCCCTCCGTCTTTTTCATATGACGGATGATAATTCCGCATATACGGAAGTGCATAGACTTCATCCATTTCCGTCTGTGTCAATGGCTTTGCCGGTGGATTCTGCACAACAAATGTGGTTCCACCGTAAGGCTCAAACAGGCGCTTTCCGGAAAATGGATCTGTATTACAGTACTGCTTATAAAAACTCTGCGCAAACGAACGCTTATTTTCTTTGATCTCATCATAATCCGGTAACTCGATGGCATCATAGATCAGATCACGGTTTTTTGTTTTAAATACGGTTCCGTCAATAAAGGTAATATCATGCACATCGATTCCGGCATTCAATGCATCTGCGATTTCAATGATACTGTGTTCTCCCATTCCATAAGAAATCAGATCTGCACCGGAATCAAGCAGGATCGAACGTTTCACCTTGTTGGACCAGTAATCATAATGTGCCAGACGGCGCAGACTGGCTTCGATTCCACCGATAATGATCGGGGTCTTCTTGTATGTATGCCGGATCAGATTACAGTACACCACGGTAGCATAATCCGGTCGCTTTCCCATTACGCCTCCCGGGGTATAGGAATCGGTTGCACGGCGTTTTTTGGATACCGAATAATGATTCACCATAGAATCCATATTTCCGGCAGAAACCAAAAAGCCAAGTCTTGGAACGCCAAGCACGGAAATAGAAGCATCATCCTTCCAGTCCGGCTGCGCAATGATTCCCACCGTATAGCCATGTGCCTCCAGCAGTCTGGCAATGATTGCATGACCAAAAGACGGATGATCTACATATGCGTCTCCGCACACATATACAAAATCCAGCTGTTTAATCCCGCGTTCCTGCATATCCTGTTTTGAAATCGGCAGATACCCTTCGTACATAATTTTATACTCCTGATGATTGTTTATTTTCCGCTTCTTTTTTCAGGGAAGCCAGTTCCTGTTCCGTAAGTTTACGGTAAGTTGCCTTTTCTAATGTTCCAAGTGTAAGTGTTCCCATGGAGATCCGTTTCAGATATGTCACCTTACATCCAACCGACGCAAACATACGCTTCACCTGGTGAAATCTGCCTTCCGAAATCGTAAGTTCCGCCTCACGGTCCCCAAGGATTTTGAGATCTGCCGGAAGTGTGCGCTTCTCATCGCCGATGTCCACGCCCTCTGCAAATTGTCCTGCCGTCGTATCCGGAATTTTCTGATCTACCTGTACAAAATACGTTTTTTTGACATGATAAGCCGGTGACAGCAGGCGATGCGTGAGTTCTCCGTCATTTGTAATCAGCAAAAAACCTTCCGTATCCTTATCCAGTCTTCCGACCGGTGCAAACTCTTTTCTCATGGACTCCGGGAAGAAATCCATAACCGTCCGGTTTAACCGGTCACATCTTGCCGTCACACAGCCCGCCGGTTTATGAAAGAGATAATAGGAATACTTCTCATAAATCACCGGACGATGATCAAACAGAATCTGATCCTGTTCCGGATCAACCTTAAGATCCGGTTTCTTTGCCACCGCATCATTTACCGTAATTCGTCCCTCGCGGATTCGTTTTTTCACATCGGTGCGTGTGCCGACGCCGGAATCCGCCAGGAATTTGTCCAGGCGAATCATACGTTTGCCTGCTGCAGAAATGCAACAAGGAAATCCCATACTCTTGCGGTAGAAGAAATGGATAAATGCTCTTTTGGCGTGTGAATGTCAAAATTGTCCGGTCCGAAAGAAACGCAGTCGAGATCCGGAATTTTTTCAGAAAGAAGGCCACACTCCAGCCCTGCATGAATCGTGGAAAATACAGGTTTTTTATGAAACAGCTCTTCGTATACTTTTTCTACCTGCGGACGCAGCGCAGAATCCGTGCGATACTCCCACGCCGGATAATCACCTTCCACTTCTGCTTCTCCTCCAAGCATCTCCACAAGCATCGTAACACGTGCACACAGATCTTCTTTGCGGGTTTTTACACTGCTTCGGATCGAAGTAAGCGATGTCAAGGCATCTTCTTTTAATTCCAGAATTCCAAGATTTAAGGAAGTTTCTACCTGACCGTTTAACAGCTGGCTCATATGCTGAATTCCGTTTGGCACATTGCGCAGATAAAAAATGACACGGCTTACCGAATGATAATCTAATATTTCCGCTTCAGCATTGCCCTGTTCTTCTATCAGCACCTGCACGCCCGGATCTGTTTCCACCAGTTCTTTTTTTAATATTTCATTCAGTTCTTTTACATATTCACAGACAATCTGCGTATTTTCTGCCGGAATCAGGATTTCTGCCTCACATTCTCTTGGAATTGCATTGTCCTTTAACCCACCATGCAAAGTGAGAATTCCAAACGGGGAACGAGAAAAGATTCCATACAGCAGGCGTCCCATCAAAAGATCTGCATTTCCATGTTCTTTATCGATCTCACTGCCGGAATGTCCGCCGGAAAGCCCGGTCACAATAAGAGAAAGTTTCTTTCCCGTCTGTCTGACACGGGTTACGGGAATGGAAACATTTAATGCCATACCGCCCGCACAGCCGGTCAGGAAAATTCCCTCTTCATCACTGTCAATATTTAACATGGTATGTCCGGTCAGCATAGACAGATCCATGACAGCCGCCCCCAGCATTCCGATTTCTTCATCCACGGTAATCACAACTTCTAATTTCGGATGGGAAATTTCATCTGATTCCAAAATTGCCAGCGCATATGCCACTGCAATTCCGTCATCTCCGCCAAGCGTTGTCCCTTCTGCCTTCAGGAAATCTCCATCTACATACAGGCGCAGCCCTTCTTTATCCATGTCAAGATTACAGTCTTTTTCTTTTTCACAGACCATATCCATGTGTCCCTGAATGATGATCGCCGGAGCTTTTTCATAACCTTTGGATGCTTCCTTGACAAGAACCACATTGTTTGCTTCATCCTGATACCAGGTCAGTGCGTGTTCTTTTGCAAATTTTACCAGGTAATCACTGATCGCTTTGGTGTTTCCCGATCCATGTGGAATTGCTGCGATCTGCTTGAAATAATAAAATACCCTTTCCGGATATAAATGCTCTAATGTACTCATATACTCCTCCTGTCTCACATAAACTGTATCATGAAAAAATTTGTATTTACTCTTCTCTGTTGCATACTGTTTTTGTTTTTTATCTGTTTCCCCCACGCAGCAGTTTCGGCATCAAAACAAGGGCTGCAGCTGTGGTTTACACAGATTCTTCCGACGCTGCTTCCTTTTTGCGTCCTCTCGTATGTCATTCTGCGCAGTGAAATTCTTCCAAAAAAATTTTCTGCCTGCTACATCGTACTGTGTGGTTTTTTGTTTGGATTTCCCATCGGCTGCAAACTGACTGCCGACTTTTACAGCAGTAACTATATCTCCCGGGAAAAAGCCTCTGCCTTATGCTGCTTTACAAACAACTTAAGTCCCGTATTTGTCATAACCGCCATTCAGGAAATTTTGCAGCTTCCGTTATCTCCTGTATACGTTTTTCTGATCTATGGCATTCCGTTTTTGTATGGAATGAGTATGCTGTTATTATATCACAGAACCCCTTCTTCTACACAAAAAGAAACGGCATCAAGATTTCATATGGATATGCAAATCATTGATGCCGGCATCATTCACGGATTTGAAACCCTGATCAAAATATGCGGCTATATCATCCTGTTTTCCATTTTCTCCGAAATGCTGCAGACACTGCCGTTTCCGGCGCATTGGTTTTCGCTGGCCGCCACCGGATTCTTAGAAGTTACAAACGGTGTTGCGCTGCTTTCCACCTCTGCCTGCACCAGACAGATAAAATCTCTTCTGGCAGTGTTATTCCTGTCATGGGGAGGATTGTCCGGCATTTTTCAGGTCTCTTCCATCCTTCACCAGACCGGCCTCTCGCTCCGGAACTATGTATTACAGAAAATAATCCTCTTACTGTTAACCGTTGGATGCTGTATTCCTTTACTCTTCCTGGGCATCCTCATCTGAAGCTGAAATATTGGTAATCTGCGGCTCCTCTGCAGACTCTGCTGCCTGTCCGACAGAAGCGGCTGCCTCCTCTGCTGCTTCTGTCTGTGGAAACAGCTGTGCCCGGTTCTTTGTCACTACATCAAGGAAACCCTGTAGTGAAGAAATCAGACTGTCATACCGCGCCTGAGAAGTCTCGATGGAATTAGACAAAACCTCCTCGATCTCATGCAGCTGGTCATCCGCATATCCCATGGCACTGACACGCAGACTGTTTGCCTCATTGGTAGCATTGTCTAAAATTTCCTGGGCCTGCTTGGTTGCGATCATAACAACTTCATTTGCCTGTGCATATGCCTGCTGCATAATCTGATGCTCGCTGACAAGTTCGTTGGTCTGCACCTGTGCCTGTGCAATGATCTGATCCGCCTTCGCCTGTGCATCTGCTAAAATTGCTTCCTTATTGCTGATAATCTTCTGATAACGCTTTACTTCTTCCGGTGTTTTGGCGCGAAGTTCCGCAATAAGTTCTTCTAATTCTTCTTTGTTGACAATAATCTTTGTACTTGAGAGCGGCTGGAATTTACAGCCATCAATATACTCTTCGATTTCCTCAATAATCTGTTCCATCTTACTGCTCATAGTGAAAATCTCTCCTATCTGTTCTCATATTTCTTATAAATCCGTTCAATAAAACGTTCCGGTACAAAGTTGGAAATATCTCCACCGTAGGACGCAAATTCCTTGACAATTGTCGAACTTAAATAGGAATAAGAAAGATCACTTGTCAGGAAAATGGTTTCAATATTAGAATCCTGCACATGGTTCGCCTGTGCGATCTGCAGCTCGTACTCAAAATCTGTCACTGCACGAAGCCCACGCACGATAATGGTAGCATCTATTTTATTCATAAACTCTACCAACAGACCATCAAAGGACGCCACCGTAACGTTTGGAATATCCTTTGTCATCTCTTCTATCATACTAACACGTTCTTCTAAAGAAAACAACGAATTTTTTGCGCTGTTGTTGAGCACTCCGACGACCAGCTCATCCACAATTCTTGAAGCACGGTTGATGATGTCCATATGTCCGAATGTCAGTGGATCAAAACTTCCCGGATAAATTGCTTTTTTCATGTTTGTTATACCCTCTTCTGTTGAATAAAGACATGCATGTTTGTCTTATATTTTTTGAACTTTATCACGGAAAATCCCAGCTCATCCAGATAAGAAAAATCCGTATCCAGCGATGCTTCCACAATAATCATGGTGTCAGGTTTCAACACACTTGATTTTGAAAGGAAACGCAGCACATCTTCTTCAAGTCCCTGCCGGTATGGCGGGTCCATAAAAATAATATCAAATGTATATTTTCCCTCCAGACTGCTGATTCCGCTGATCACATCCGTGGTAAGCAGTCTGGATTCCTTCGTAAATTTTGTGAATGCAATATTATCTTCAATGCATTTGGCCGCTTTCCGGTTATTCTCAATAAAAACCGCATACAAAGCTCCGCGGCTGATTGCTTCTAACCCGATCTGACCGCTGCCCGCAAACAGATCCAGGAAATAACATCCCGGCACATCATTCTGCAGCATATTGAATAATGTCTCTTTGATCTTGTCTGTTGTCGGGCGCGTTTCCAGCCCCTCAATTGTTTTCAGCGGCAGGCTGCGCGCTGTTCCTGCTATGATTCGCATAAGGTTCCTCCATATGTTTTGATGATACACCGCTCCAGAAATGCAATGGCATATGCCGCAGCCGCATGTCTTATTTCACTTCTTGTACCGGTAAAATGTTCTGTCCCGGAAAATATCTTTCCCTGCACAAAACATCCAAAACAGACCGTTCCCACCGGAGTCTTTAAAGTTCCTCCCCCGGGTCCGGCAACCCCCGTTGTAGCCACCGCACATCCCGCATGTGCCTGTTTTGCAGCACCTTCCGCCATCTCCTGTGCGGTCTGTTCACTCACGACACCATAATCGGAAATGGTCTCCGGCAATACTCCCAGTATCTTTTCTTTTGCTTCGGGAGCATAAGTGATATATCCCTCTTTAAAATAATCGGAAATTCCCGGAATATCTACCAGTGCAGACGCCACCAGTCCTCCGGTACAGCTCTCGGCTGTCGTCACCAGCAGCTGGTGTTCTGCCAGAAGTCTGTCAATTTTCATTAGTTCTGATCCTTTAATACTTCTTTGTTTTTTGCGATATAATCAATCAGAGATACGACGGTAAGTACCAGGGAAATATAAATAAATACCGTTCCGAGTACTGTAAATACCGTATTTTGAATATTCAGTACCAGAAGAATCACGGTGACCATCTGGGATGCGGTTTTAAACTTGCCCCAGTAGCTTGCAGCGATCACTACACCATTGTCTGCAGCAATCAGACGGAATCCGCTGATAATAAACTCGCGGGAAATAATCACAATCACAATCCATGCCGGAATTCTGTCAAGTGCAATCAAACAGATCAGTGCAGAGCAGACCAGAAGCTTGTCTGCCAGCGGGTCCATAAACTTTCCGAAATTTGTTACAAGATTGTACTTTCTTGCAATTTTTCCATCCAGAAAATCCGTCAGGCTTGCGACAATAAAAATAACAAGCGCAATGTAATTTCCGTATCCTTCAAAGTATGGAGCTAACAGGAAAAATACAAAAAACGGAATAAGAATCACACGGAAAGTTGTTAATTTATTTGGTAAATTCATAATTGTTCCTCCTATTTTACAATCGTAGCGATCAGGTCATATTCATATGCACCGGTAACTTCCACCTTCACAATATCTCCGGTTAAAAGTTCTTCGTCTGTATTGATAAAAATATATCCGTCTACATTTGGCGCATCCCGGTAGGTTCTGCCGACGTAGGTATTGTTTTCATCCGCAACCTGTCCTTCGATAAACGCATACAAAACCGTACCTTTCATGGCTTCATTCTTGTCAAAAATCACTTCTTCCTGAAGTTCCATGACGTCTGCCTGCCATTCCTCTTTTTGTTCCTGCGGCACCTGATCCGGCATTTCCGCTGCCGGTGTTCCTTCCTCCGCGGAATAAGTAAACGCTCCGAGACGGTCAAATTCCATATCATTGACAAACTGCATCAGTTCTTCGTGCTGCTCTTTTGTCTCCCCCGGGAATCCGCAGATCAAAGAGGTCCGCAAAGTGATATCCGGGACACGTTTTCTCAAATAATGGATTCTCTCGATCAGTTCCTTTTTATTTGTTTTTCTTCCCATGCGCTGCAAAATTGTATCGTTGCAGTGCTGGACCGGCATGTCCAGATAATGACAGACCTTCTTATCCCTAATCATGGAATCGATCAGTTCCTCATAGATTTCCTCCGGATAACAGTACATAATACGAATCCAGAACAGACCGGAAATCCCGTTCAGGCGGTCTAACAATTCATGCAGGCATTTTTTCCCATACAGATCCACACCGTAAAGCGTTGTCTCCTGCGCAACAAGGATCAGTTCCTTTACGCCTCCTGCAACCAGTTCTTCTGCTGACGTAACCAGCTCGTCCATCGGAACACTGCGGTAACGTCCGCGCACAGACGGGATCACACAGTAGGTGCAGTTTTTGTTGCATCCCTCTGCAATTTTCAGATATGCATAATGTCCACCTGTCGTAACCGTCCGTTTGGTCGACAGCTGCGGCAGTCCGCTGAGCGTATGAAAATTTTTATAAAATTTATGCTGCAGGGTCTCCTCGAGTGCCTCTACAATGGAATCATAGGAATTGGTTCCTAAAATAGCATCTACTTCCGGTATTTCTTTTTTCACTTCATCCTGATAACGCTGTGTCAGGCAGCCGGTGACAATGAGTGATTTACAGCAGCCTGTTTTTTTCTGCTCTGCCATTTCCAGAATGGTGTTAATGCTTTCTTCTTTTGCATCGCCGATAAAACAGCAGCTGTTGACAATAATGATATCCGCTTCCGTTTCATCATCCGTCAGTTCAATTCCATGACTGGTAAGCATACCGATCATGTACTCGGAATCTACCAGATTTTTATCACATCCGAGTGAAACAAATAATAATTTCATATAACCTCTCACTTGAAAAAGGGAATGACAACTGTCACTCCCTTTTGGTATTTCTTAGTTTTCGTCCTCTCCAGGTACAATCTTTACTTCTCCGCGGTATAACTCTTCCACGGCAATGGAAAGCGGCTTGTTGCAGACCGGATCATCAATCAGTGGTTTTGCTCCGGCAATGATCTGTCTTGCACGCTTTGCTGTGGCAAGAACAATGGAGTAACGGCTGTTTACCACCGGTTCTTCACCGATTTCGCCCTCGTCATTTACAACTTTCATTAATTCAACATAAGATGGATGTATCATATTCATTCTCCTTTCGAAAAGCTTTTGAGATTTTCTCTCATTTGATTAATAAAATCTATATTAGCAGATACCCGATACTCCTGATCCCTTCCGGTATTTTGTGACTGCTCATCACAGATCAGCTGATCAATCAAAGCCGATGCGTGATCCACCGTATCGTTTACCACTAAATAATCATAATTTTCAATTCCTTCGGATTCCTCACATGCACGTGCAAGCCGTGCCGCAATGACCTCCGGAGTCTCTGTACCGCGTCCGACCAGACGGTCACGCAGTGTCCCGGCATCCGGTGCCGTAACAAACATCAGG
>ERZ1035014.377-NODE-377-length-20891-cov-22.946871_pt1 | contig 20891 bp, 45 predicted proteins | sample MGYA00520620_ERZ1035014 | MGnify/ENA primary metagenome ERZ1035014 (study PRJEB33766, sample SAMN09781744) | gut metagenome | biome: gut microbiome | host: Homo sapiens | place: Madagascar | study: EMG produced TPA metagenomics assembly of the PRJNA485056 data...
CCTTATACCTTTATTAGTGATAGAAAAATGACTACCTACAGTCTCACGCTTATCTATCACTTGATACTGATAGGTCTTATCAACATAAGGACCATCTATTATAGCTACAAAGATGAAAGCTACAATGATGAAAAATGCAATTATTAATGTACCAAAATCCTTGTATATCATAATTTAAACTTAATAATGAAAAACTCTTTACCAAGCCACTTGTCGGGACACATTCCTTTCTTTGGCTTACCAATAGTTATACTCTCAATCTTCTTCTCAATTCGTGGACTATCCTTGCTGTAGCCGTTGATAAAGAGGACATGAGTGTATGGTTTGTATTCCGGCTTGCCTATCACGAGACAATAACCGCTAAACTCATCGAAAAGCACCTCACCGCTTTCGGCTTGTTGGTTCACCAGTCGGGAAGCCCAATATGGCTTTATCTCCCGATATTCCTCAGTCTTCTCGCCCGATACAATCATATCGAACCATTGCTTGCTGACGTTGAGGGTCAAAACTTTCTTTCCCATAATTAACCAATTTTTCCTTCAGTTGATATTACTAAGAAATCGTTACCAATTTCTTTTCTTCTATTCAACTCTTTGCAAAGAACAGATGTATCAGCAAGATTGATATGCTGATTTACATACTTCTCCTTATCTGTGAATGTAAGAAGAGTTTCATCGGGGTTATTTACTTCCACTATATTCTCTACGCTTTCCGAAAGAGATTTGATTTCTCCATGGACAAAATCATACACATTTTTGTCAATAACTTTCTGTCTTGTCAGAGTTTCGACTGCTGTTTGAATCTTGAAGATTGATTTTTGCATTTCTTGTTTCATAATCATATTTTTTTAGTTTATTTGAACTACCTAATATATCTCTAATCTCGAAAGGAGTTTCTCCTGTCGTTCTAACAAGGCAATTCATTAGCTTGCGAGAATCTCTTGCAGCAATCTTTTCTGCCTTTACAATACGATGATCAACTCTGCCATAACCACCACCTTTGCTAGCATAATACAAAGACCATCTAGGCTCCCAGTATTGCTTAATCTTAGAAAGCTCTTTCGATACGTCCAATCCATGCAATATCATACTTGTATAGCGAGGACTTCCGTAACAACACTTCATTATTTTCTTTGCTAATCTTACCTTCATATTGCTAGATATTTCTTTTAACCACGACATTCCATTTATCTTCCGAGAAAATCTGACGGATAGTTTCGATACATTTATTAAGTTCTTTGAGTGAACAAAATGCTTCCACCATGTCACCTTCTTTGTACCATTCCCATCTTTCAGTGTCTGCCGTTTCCTCTTTTGTAAGAGGTCTGACTATACTCGCTTTGAAACTCTGGTACTCGTTAGGAATTTCTATACCACCACAGTATCCTCCTATAGTTGTGTTTCCGTTTCTGTTTTCCACAGGAATACTAATAGAACAATAGTAATGCTCTGCTCCACCACAATAACCTATATAAGAAGTTATGTAAAACTCCACATCACGCTTTCCTTTCGTATATCCACCTATTGTGGTATATTGCTTTCCATTAAGGCAGAAGGTGAAGCCTTCTCCAATCGTGCTAGGAATAGGAGCTTCCATTTCTGTAATATCGGCTCCACGTTCCACTTGTATCATTTCTTTCCAACTCATAGTTCTTATATGTTTAAATTGTTATTCGCTACTTCTCCTTATCGAATTTGTTGCCTACAATTTTGTATTTGTAAGTCTGCAATTCATAGCCTAATAAATCCGGGGAAGACTTATCGGTTGTATAAACTTTTATGACAAACCCCCCAATCTTCTCATGCCAGACAACCTCATAGATTGCAGCCTTTATATGGATTTGCAGAAGGTCACCTTCCCAAATCTCTTTACCTTCACAATCTGTAAATCCTGTAAACTGACAGACGGTAGCAGGGTCAACCTGATGAGACTCGTTTCTATTAAGCATTGATTCACTCTGTCTATCTTCGATGATGTAGGTGTTACCACATTCGGCATAAAAGTAACCTACAACCCACTTGCCATTGTCAAGACGTTTAGCCTTGAACTTGATGTTTTCTATTTTCATAAGCTATTCTTTCTTCCCGTATAAAAGTTCAACACTCTTTCTTAGCACAGCCTCTATATGGTCTCTTTCGAGATCTCTGGGCTGTCTAAGAAGCCATTCTATATCTCCGTCTATCAATTCTTGATAGGCTTCCTTACATATTTGCATGCTCATATTTATCTCTTCCAATATTTACCAATTAAATAACCGATAACTCCACCCATAAAAGCTATAAATAGAACAGTTATGGTAAGCATAACATAAAATCCAAACATAACTATTCTACTTTGAGTTCGACCGGCTCATCGCTCCAAGACAATTCTCTTCCGATGAGCTTCTTTATACTGCCCTTTGGAAGATGAAATATAGAATAACCAATCCAATAGTCTCCAACTCTAAATGGTTCTGTTCGTGAGATTAATTCCTCACCGATTTTATCAACTGCTACCCATGCCATAATTATTCCTCCACTTTTATACCAAATGGAGTGCCATCGGCAAATTTTATTTTAAACAAATCAGTAGCAGTGACAAATCCCATCACACCATTATTTCTATCACCAATAACAAGCCCTTCGTTATCTATAGATATGATTAAGCTGTTAACCTCACCATTTTGGGATATTAGCCATCCGAATGGCTGATGCTTTAGCATTTCTGCTCGGCACTCTTTTGCATCCTTGAATGGGCGGTACTTTGGTTCTGGCTTAACACGGTATTCTACATTATTCCTGTACTCTATTTCATTTATTTCCGTCCAATCATTCGGAACACTTGTACATTTTACGGCACTTGGTTTTGTTCTACACTCAATCACCCTTCCTTCTGCAAAAGCTTGCAGAATAGAATAAAATTCTTTAGCTTGATTTCTGTCCATAATCAATCCTCCAATTCTTTAAGATAAACATATACATCTGTAAATGTAAAGTTTGTCAGTTTTTTATATCTATTTACTATATCTTCTACAAGATACCATTTGTTTTCAATGATAACTTTCTCACCTATACGAGGAATATTATTGTAAGGGCATGTTTCATATTGCAATATAAAATTTTCCTTATCCTCTTTTTTATAAAAAAATACATTCATAACAATCCATTCAATTTTAAAGTCATTTCCTCAACCAAGTTTTCAACTTCTCCCCAGTCGTGAGGGTCAAATCTTTCATTAAATAAGGCACTCTCAGCTATTTTTGTATTTTGTTTAAGAGTTTAAGAAAATCTTCTTTGTCTATTTCTACTTTACTCATTGCTTATCCTCCTTAATTCTTTACAATAGTAATTTCTACAGCTCTACAAAACGATGCTTTAAGCTCATTGATTACCTTTACTGGTATATACTTCTCATCTACAGGAACAATATAAGTTTCCTTACCTATAACCGCACCTCCATCAGGATTTTGGTCTGTGAATGTTATTGCTATTTTCATATTCTCTTCTTTTTACCACCTGCAAATGCTTGTGTCATGTTTATCGCAGATTTAACATCTTCGTACCTGACACCACAAGCAGTTGCCACATCTTTAATTGCATTATCCATTTTGAATTGCCTTGCCAAAAACTGATTATTCTTTATCAAGTTGACAATTTCTTCTTTTGTATGAACGCCTTTCCAAAATATTTCGGTATGTGAGCCTCCTCTTTCGTCGTCAACAGAGAACGGAACACCATAGTTTGTATAAACCTCTCCATGATGCTTGATGAGATGGCGACCAGGATTCTTTCGGATATTATTTATCCAATATTCATTATCGCACTCACACCACATTCCATATTCTGCCGATGTCAGAGTTTTGTCGATACCGATAGGAAAATGACCGAAACACCCATTCGTTCCAAAGTAAATAATCTCTGCCATATTCTCTTCTTTTTACCTCTCCCTGTTGCCAAGGAGAGGGTGGTTAGTTACTCTGTTACAACTTCCCAATCTTCCGCAAATACATCAGATGAAGAAGGAACCCATGAATCAGCCATACCATCCGTATTGATAATGAGCATCTGGTTAGTGTAGTCAATGTGAGGATTCTCACGGCTCATCAAGATGTTCTTGGCAGACTGAGGGAGAGACTGCATATTGGGGATGATTTCACCAGTGATATGAGAAGGTACTTGCTTTACGATAAACAATCCCTTACCATTCCATCCCTTGCGTCTTACAGCAAGACCAGCCTTCAGTAAGTCAATAGCACCACCGAAGTTAACAGAGCCTACTTCACGATAGACTTCCTCAAACACACTCTTAGGAGACCAAGACTTATATCCGTACTTGTACTCTACTAAGTAGCCATCTTCCTCAACGGTTACTGGCTTCAGTTCTCTACCAAGCACTTTCTGTGCTTCTGTCATAGTCATAGGCTCTGCCATAATGACCTTTGTACCAATAAATTTTTTCATATTTCTTATATTTATGTCCTATAAGGACGGTTAGTTACTCTATTTCCTTAAACTCACTAAGGAGTTCATTATCTGAAAGATTATTAACGGCATCTTTGCCATCATTAAAAGTATCATTTATTGCATCTTTATACCAATCCCAGTTGTCAACTCCATAATCCTCTAATAGTTTAAGTTCTGCCTCGGCTTTTAATAAAGCCAGCAAACGATATTTAGGAACTTCAAAACTCATATATTACTATCTATTTATAGCAGGATGGTTAGTTACTCTATTACTATTGACTTATAATATTTCCATTCTTTGTAACGACTTCACCTTTTATATTTCTACAGACGATGTTTCCGTTCTTGGTGCTAACATCACCTTCTACATCACTACAAGTAACATTACCATTATGTGAAGTGATAGTACCAACCTTGCCTTTAACTTCAATGTCGGAATCTTCTGTTGATATATTCTCAACATCACCATTAATCACGACTTTTAGAATAGAACTGTCATCTACATTATACTCACTTGCAGGCTTGCCATTGATGGTTATACTTCCATCATTAGCGATGACTACGTTTCTTGCACCCTTAAAGGTCTTTCCTCCAATAGAGAATGATCCTTTTATACTTTCAATATGTATTGCCATATTATTACTTACTTTATGCCCGAAGGCGGTTAAACTTCTTCTCTTTTAAGACAAGTTTCGGGAGTATATTCTGACCAGATGCAAATACCACCTCTTGCCTTACACCATCCATTATTTATTTGGTGCTTACATTTCTTTTTCATACGATTTGCTTCTTATGCCCGAAGGCGGTTAATCACTATTCCCTTGATGTATAAACTGTCTTAAATCCACCTCATCGTGAACAAGGACGTTTACAGCCATTAAACCATTTATGAGAAGTTCCAACTGTTCTTTGTTGATAAAGAACAATTTTCTTGTTATCTTCCCACCTTCGTAAGCACCAAGAAGAACTCTATCGTTTTCAACTTCTATGTTTATAAATGGTTTATTCTTTGACGTTATATCCAAACTATATTTACCCATAAATGCACCTCTATTTATGCCCGAAGGCGGTTAAATACTAATGTAAATAAATATTTTTATCACCTAAATCTTTTAATGCTATATCCTTACACTTTTGACAAAGAAATCTGTTTCCTACGCCTTTGTCAAAATACGCTAAAGAAATAAAATCTTCTGGTTGGAATTTGTGCCCACAGCAAAAGCAAGTCTTTTGTACTGACAAATTAGACCTCTCACGCAACTGTTTAAAATGAGCAAACGTTCCAAAGAGGTGTCCTTTTTCACACCCTACCGCTTTGTAGACTTTCTTAATTATTTTTACTACTTCCATACCTACACCTCCATTTCTGAGTTAAGTTCTAAACCGAAGAGAAGGTGCTGAAGTTGATGAATAAAACTAATACTAGCGATATTACTCATGTTCAGACCAACACACACCTCGAACGCATCATCTTTATCTCTATCTACACATCTAGATAGATATAAAAGAGTTCTTTCTAGTGTCAACATATACCAATCATGATATTTTTCCTTCTTCCATCCATTCTTTTCTAGAATCTCTGGAGTAAGAGGAATCGGACGAACAGCATTATTACTAATAGAATATGTTGTACTACTATCATTTAACATGACTACCTTAACAAAGCCACTTCTCAATGAAGATATTACTTTAAATATTTTATCTTTAGCAAATTGAAGTGCTGACTCCTTTACCATTACCAAGTCTCCTGGAATGTATTCTAAATTATTCATACGATTATTCTTTAAGTTTATTAAACTTATCCTTGTAAGGACAATCATCGGCTACAGACTCTATATTGTAGCTTTCCCCTTGCAGCTTACAAGATACACAATCACCATATCCGAAGTTCCATACAATAAAGTGTGGGCATTGGATTTCCTTACATATTTTCTCTATCTCATTCATACGCTTTACTTTATTCTTTTAAATCTGATAATAGCCTCTACGTGCTCATATGTTTCAGATGAATATAAATAAAAGAAATAACCTCCACGGCTATGATCAATGCCTTCAGAAGCGTTAACATCCACGTTATTAAAAGTGTAAATTTCAGTTTTACCATCAATGAAAGTAAGCTCATACACTCTTGTCTCGGTTTTAATCGGCATTCTTTTACACGCTGCAAATAACAATGCAAGTAGTATTGCTAAAAATATTTTTTTCATACGCTTTACTTTTTATTATCCATCATATAAGCCATATCATGCACTTTGTGACACATTTGGCAAACATCTTCGAGACTCCTTGTGTCCCAATTATAGTACATTCTTCCGTGGTCTTCGGTTATTACTACAACCTGTTTGTCACGGAGGATTCGCCATATCATTTTCAACTTATTCCTCATACGTTTTACTTTAAAAATTAAAACAAGAAGTTTTTGGGTTCACGATAATTTTTATGTTCCGCTATCAATAGAAACTGCTGTTGTAGGTTTTGCCTATTGGCTGTTAGTGGGGTCTATTTTTTGCCACACGTGCCAAGATATATCTTGCTCAGCTACACCCAAACAACTTCTTGTTGTGGTTTTATTTACTTTTTACGATGATTAAACTTCTTGACAGCATCTTTCTTAGAAGCTGCCATAATCTTAACACCCTTGATGGTAAACTCATGTTGTGCTTTTGGCTGACATTTCTGTTTATCGGATGGAATGTTGCCTTTCGGCGTACTAAGTCTAAGACTTGGAGAACCAAAAGGAAAGTCATCCATTTGATAATCTATTCTAGTTACCACTCCAATCATTGATAATAATCCTTTCATACGCTTTACTCCTCCTTTACTTCTTTAAAGATTACATTTTTACGGTCTGAGCGTTGTTGTCTTCCGCATGGATATTTCCTCACAACTTCGCAAATATCTTTACTATCAAAGAAGCAACCGTTACAAGTTGCAGTCTCGGTTTCCACAATATCCAAGACAATTCTTTCTCCAACTTTAAGCTCTTTCATTTATAACTTATTTAATTCTTTTATATCTTTTATTGCAGCTTCTAATTGCCATTGCTTAGAGATATAACGGGTACAGAAGCCTTCCAATATCTTTGTAGAATCAGTGTAGGCAAGACAATCTGAATATGCTATACTATCTCCATTTACCATTACAATATATGGAAATCGTTTATCTGTTGTCTCACCCTTGAAGTAACCAATTCTCCATCTATGCCAAGTATCAAACTCAAAATTTCTACATAAAACTTTAGCTCCTTTTATAAGAGGATTTCCTAAAACATCGTTTCGATAAATCATTTTCGGAACACAGTCATCTAACTCATAGCAGTCTGGGCAGTAGTGCTTATCACCTATCTCTATCCATTCACTTTCCATTGCTTGCTCTTTTGCAGTTCCTTCGTCTAACCAAGCCACAATGCCATTAAACTCATCAATGAATGACTTTCCGCATCTGTCACATATTACAGAATACATAGTAACTGGCTTAATCATGATCACCTCCTTTCATAATCATATCAAACAACTCATCTACGAATACCCAATCAGTAAAAGTATATGACCTAACTCTAATTTCCCACATTTCTTGATATGTGTCACAAGCAGTTTCATCTAACATAGCGTTCATATCGTAGAGCTTAATATTACTATTCACTTTTGAAAATGCGAGAATCTTTCCATTGTCATTACGTGGAACTTCGCTGGCAGGATGAACCAAGTCCTTCAAGAACTCATCGATAGCCCACTTAGCACCATGTTTAAACCCCTCTGCTATAAACGGAGCATCCTGTGAAGCAGGATAACGGTTGTTGCAATAATATCTTGCAGCTTTTTCTATTTTCTTATCGTCAATCATAATTATCTATAAAATATTCAAAGTTACACATAGCAGGAGTAATTTTCTTTACTCTTGCATTATTATACTTATATCTCTTTGCCAGATATTTAGCAGCAGATTCCTTCTCAAACACCATAGCAAAGAAAGAAGATGGAGACCACCACATGCACTTAGTCTTATGTCTATCTACAAGAAACATTATAGGCATAATATTTTTCTTTCTTCTGGAGTTCTGAATTACCACAAATTTGCCTATATCACTTTCTGAGAAACAACGAGCCTTTGCATCAAGGTATAATTTCTTTTCCCAATCCTCATAAGGCTCTTCTTCAAAATCATAGTCACATATCTCTGCTAAGTGTCCTGCTTCTGTATCATAATTCATAACTTCCCTTTCTTTTCTTAATTTCTTGTTTTTTAATCTTTGCTTCCATAACTAAATCCATTTTTGCATTAAACAAATTTGATAGTAGCTCTGGCTACAATCAGCGTATTTAAAGATTTTTGGTAGTTCACCATTATATGGAGTGACTTTCAAACCATCAATAAAATCGGCATTTTCGGTACATACTTCGGTATTATGCTCATTCATATATACTTTCTGTGCTGTTATAACATGGCTTTCAGCTCTCAGTTTACCGAGTGACCGCCAAACTTGTTTACGATAGATAAACAATCCATGCAAAGGAATTGTCTTTACTTCTACTTTTGCATCCATATCTATCTTTCAATTAAGTTAGCTTTTAACTCTCGCAACTGGTTCAAAGCATCATCGAGAGCGTTATGATTATTATTCTCAAAAGTCTTCCACTCTTTTATGAACTCCTTTGCGGTTCTGATGTCTCTAGGTTGCCAAAATTTCCATGGAGTTTCCATATTAAAATATTCACACAAATCTTTAATGCAAAATAAATCCATAGTACCTTTAGTCCATACAAGAGTATCATCTGTATTATATCTATTAAAAATAATATCTAATGTTAACATTGCTGTTTCATAACTATGAACATTATCTGTATATTCATCATTTACAGGTGAATTCTTTTGATTCATCCACCAAAGCAGTGTTTCTCCTGTAAAGGTTCTATTGCAAGTATTCCAAACTTTAGAATCTATTTGTATCAAACGTTTATCTAACAAAAGAAAATCTTTATCTGCTATAACTACTCCTATTTGAGTAATAGCGGCATCATTTCTTCTACCTAATGTTTCTATGTCTATTAGAATATTGCTTGCTGTTTTCATAATCTTAATTTCTCATTATGTGACACTTAACAACCTTGTGAACCGCATTTAGCTGCGATTCATTAAAATCCTTAATAAACTGACGTTCCATTTCCTTTGGAAAGATGGGTTTTGTCGGCTTCGGCATAGTGAGGACGGCTTGAATCTTTGCCCCCCCATCCAAAGTAAGCAGACATCTGCGAGTAATCATTTCTCCTAACATCATAGTCTTATCCGTTTACATAGTTGATTACATGCTCCTGGGCTTGCTCATGCAAATTATCAAAAGCGTCTTCTATAACTCTTGCTACTTGTTCGCCATTGAGGTTATTCAGCATTTCGCCTACTACTTCTACCATCTTATCTATAGGTAAGGAACAGAACTCGTCAACTAAGAAATTCTTCTGCTCATTTATGAACATATCATCGTACCAATCCTTTTCTACGAAGTAAAAAGCACCTTCATCTATAACTAAAGAAGAGTGTTCTTCAAAACCTTCAATTTCTATAAGTTCTTGACTTTCTGGCCAGTGTACTAAATAATACAATTCTTTCATAATCTTAATCGAATATATGATGGTTCAACTTCCTCTTTCTGAGGTTTCTCTTAATCACTTCCATATCCTTGTGGTCGTTAGTATGGTCCGCAAGAAGCTTGATGATGTCGTAGATGTCATTTGCGTTATCCTCCAGATTGGCGCAAATGTTCTCGTCACCAAAGAAACTCTTGTTAAAGGGTTTCAGATGGAAGTAGTACTTCTTAGATGCATCCTGCATCTGATTATAGTGCATCTTCTGCTCTTGCTTGTACTGAACATTTAACAACTTGAACATAGATTGTTCATCCTTGATGAGCTGATCCAATACATCAGTTACCATTGCAATCAAGCAGCCGTTGACCTGCAGGCGTTGAATAATCTTTTCCTGCTTCAAACCAGATGTTATTCCCAGCTCTGAGAGTGTAACCTTCAAATCGTCTGCTGTAACTTTTTCGCTTTTCATAACTTAATTTTTTGTTGTTATTTATCAAACCAGCTTCCTGAGTATTTCCATTCCCACCAGTTACAAATAAAATCTTTTCCTTCTTTTGGATTGTTGCAACTTCCATGTTGAGAACAATCCATACACGAATGTCCTATCATATTTTTGATACTAAGTAATCCATCTCATTTTCTGTAAGCTTTATATTATTCTTGTGCTTGAACTTGATGATAGCATCAATTCCGACCTCGCCTTCAACCAACTGGTAGATGGCATCCTCATCAAATCCCTTGTCGAGAACCTTGATAATTTCCATTCCCAAATCATGGATTTTCTGCTGAAACTCCTTTTTGAGGTCTGCGTTGATTCGCTCTAAAGCTTCTGCTTTCTGACTAAATCCGCATCCGCCCTCAATGGCAAAGTCGTATCTAATGTTCTGACACATCTGATCAATGTCCTTGCTTCCGAAGAACTGAGCGAAATAAGTGTCACCCTTCAAGGACTGTAGGATATCGATTTCTTCTTGCTTTGTCATAACTAATCCTCCTTGTCTAATTCATCATACTCTTTACGTAACTCAATGAATTTATTTGTGAAGTGGACCATAGTATCTTTCAAAAGTGAAAGCATATCTTTATGGTTGAGAATGTCGCCAACCGCCGTGTAGTACTTAAGGTTGTCGTTTGCATCAAGAAGGTCGAAGCTACCGCAGCATGCCACATTGGTGTTGAAAGACTCTTCCTGGAAATTACCAACTTTAGCTTGATAGCGAATCACCAAATCTCTGTCTCTTTCGACTCCTTTCAAGTTCAAGTGGACGATAAGTGACTTATAGCCTAAGTCAATACCCTCTACCTCCCAATCAGGGCAAACAGAAATAATGCCCTTTATCTTCTTTGTGGCTGACTCAAACATGTTCTCGATGTTCTTTCTAACCTCTGCCTTCTTTGTTTCAACTGAATTGTTCATAATCTTTATAATTTTAATTGGTTCAACTTATAAGGTAGGCTCTGAATAATCAAAAGTACTACCTTTTATCTATATGCAAAGGTACGAAAATTTTCTGATATATGCAAATATACTAATGATTATTTTAGTTAAAAATACTAAAACTATTAAATATATGCGAATATATCCGTAATTTTGCTAAATCAAAAGTTAGAAGATTATGATAGACTTTAATGAACTTTTTAAAAGAAATGACGTTGGCAGCATCATAGGAGAGCTGAAACAACGCGTGCTGGATATTCCACTTTGGAGTACCCTGTTGTCTGAGTATGAGCCTATGCTCCATGAAATCGTAAACGACCACGTAGGCAGACAGGACAGAACGCTTGATGACGGAATAGTAGAAAAGGCAGCTAGATTGCCTATCGGATTGGAGAAGCTTCTTACACGAAGAATCTCTGAGTTCACAATGGCCATACCGGTCAAGCGTGTATATACGTATGATCAGAAAGACGAGGAACTGAAGTCGATTGTGCGTGCCATCGAGAAAATCTACACCTGTGCACACATTGATGCCGTGAACATGCACAGAGCAAAGTGCTATTACGCCTCTTGTCAGATGTTCACACTTTGGTACACGCAGAAGAAGCCTAACAATCTCTACGGCTTCGACAGTCAGTATAAGCTGAAATGTAAGACATTCTCTCCAATGGACGGAGTTGACATCTATCCTTACTTTGATGAGTATGACGACTTGCTTGCTCTGTCATTCGAGTATAAACGTAAGGTTACTGACACAGAGCACACTTTCTTCGAGACCTATACCGCAGACCATCATTACAAATGGGACCTGTCTTCAGACGATGAAGAGTCTGGATGGAATCTGGTGGATGAAAATGAGATTTCTATCGACAAGATTCCTGCCGTGTTCTGGTACCGTCACAAGCCGTGCTGGGAAGGATTGACACCTATCCGTGAGAATATCGAGTACACCATTTCCCGAAACAGCGATGTTGTGGCATACAATTCCGCTCCTGTCTTGAAGATTGCCGGTGCCATCGTTGGAATGGAGCGGAAGGGAGAGAGCAAGAGGGTGTATAGAGTTAGCGAAGACGGCGATGTTAGCTACGTGTCTTGGCAGCAGGCTATCGAGGCTCTTAAGTATCACGTTGACACTCTCGTCAAGCTTTACTTCATGCAGTCCCAGATGCCGGACATCAGTTTCGAAAATATGAAGAGCCTTGGCAATATCGGCTACGATTCAAGAAAGACACTTCTCATGGATGCCCATCTTAAGATAGGAGAGGAGAAAGGTGCATGGATTGAAGGCTTCGAGAGAGAGGCCAACGTCATAAAGGCGTTCCTTTCCAAGATGAACACTAAGTGGGCAGCTAGAATGGATGAGATTACTGTAGATCACATTATCACTCCATTCATCCAGGAGGATGAGAATACTCAGATTGACAAATGGCTTAAGGCTAACGGCAATAAGGCTCTCGTCAGCCAGAAGGAATCTATTCAGCGTGCTGGTCTTTCCGATGATCCAGACAAGACTTTCAACGAGATTCAAGGAGAAGAGGAAGCAGAGGCTACAAGAACAGCAGCTACTATGCCTAACTTATTCTCGGAGGAATAGCTATGAGAAAGAAGAAGGAAGATAAAGTGCAGCATTTCTGCCGCGAATGTGCTCATGCTACTGATTTTCATAGTATGAACCTTAAAGGACAGCCTATCCTAGCCAAATGCCCATATCAAGAATGGAGCGTTCTTCTCAACTGGGATTGCTGTAAACACTTTAAAATGAAATTGTATGAAAAAGCCAAAACTGCCTAATCAGAAAAAGGCATATAAAGACCTTGGCAAGAGACTGAACGCTTATACCAGGAAAATCATTTCCATCTATGAGACTCTTGCCAAGGAGTCCGCTAAAATCGCCACCTCCACCGACTTCGATGGGGATGGCGAGTTCTCTTTTGATGATTACCCTAGAACAGAAAAGAAGGTGAATGCCTTGATGGATTACTATTCAAACAATATGCAGGCATTGGTCTATAATGGCATATCGGACGAATGGAAGAACAGTAACACGCTGCAGGACCTGCTTGCCAAAAGGGTAATCGGCACCTTTACTAGGAAGATAGCAGACGCAAAGCAGAAAGCTTACTTTGAGCACAATAATGCAGCAAAGAAAGCTTTCATAGAGAGAAAGATAAAAGGTCTCGGTCTTTCAGAAAGAATATGGAACCAGAGAACTGATGTAAAGGAGGCTCTGGAGAAAGCTCTGTCCGTCGGCATCGAGAAGGGTATGAGTGCAGTTAAACTCAGTAAGAAGGTCAGTAAGTATCTTAATGATTATCCATCACTTGCCAAAGATTATAAGAAGAAATACGGCAAAGCCATAACTATTCAGAACTGCGAGTACAGAAGCGTGCGACTTGCACGTAACGAGATAAACATGGCCTACCGTTCTGCCGAGCAGGAAAGATGGGCTAGGATGGACTACATTAAAGGCAAAGAGATAAAGCCGAGTGGTAGCCATCCTAAGCATGATATGTGCGATGAATTGGCAGGTATTTATCCGTTGCCATTTGATTGGAATGGCTGGCATGTAAATTGTATGTGCTATGCTATCCCTATCGTTATGAGCGAGGAAGAATATTGGAGCGTAGGTCCTAAACGAAGAGTGTCTGAGGTTCCTAAGCAGTTCAACGACTATATCAGCAGAAACGAATCCAAGATTCTGTCATCTAAGAGCATTCCTGTATTTCTCACAAATAACGAACAGTATATTACTTCTAGTGTTGTCTTGAAAAGCGAACGGGGAAAGCAATTCTTGTCACTGAAAGGCGACAAAGAATATACAGATGTGGCAATGAACTCTAAAGGCGGTCTTAAGGCTACTCACGTCAAACACGAAAAGGCAGACGAGAACCAAGAGCCATGCCTGGGTAAAATGACTGGGTATGATCTGGAATATGAGTTAAGGGATTTAGCTTACAGTAATGGGCATAGTGTTATTTTGTGTAAAGAGGGTGAAAGAATGCCTAATACTACCGGCCAATACAAATCTCTCGATATGATTTTTGATGGTGTGCGCATGGATATAAAATCTGTTTGTAGTTATACCTATAAATACAGAAATCAAATCAAGACCAAAAATAAACAGTTGAGTATTTGGAATGCTCAGCAGAATGACAATAGCAATACTGTTTGTCTTTATTTCCATGATAAGAAAATGTTCAAAGACGAAAGCGTTGTTGAGAGCTATAAAAGTTTTGTTAACGTCGCTAAACAGAACAAACAGCCAATAGTTGCCAAGAATATAGTTTGCGCTATAAAAGATGGCGAAAAATTGATAATAAAGAGATATTCTTTCTAAAAATGAAGCACTGAAACCATCCAAGGTCAAACAGGCCTCATGGGCGCCCCTGCCTGACTCAATTTGGGCTTAGGTTCCGGATGAATTTCAGTGCTTTTTATCTTTCTCCCTTACCGCTGCAAAGGTAATATTTTATTTTGGAAAATCCAAATCTTTTTCGAAATTTAATTGGTTCAAGCCCTCGCTGGTGCATTTAATGTCTTGTAAGCCTCGAAAGCCAATGTGCTCACGTGCTCACTGATGGTGGTGGAGATTGTCATGATGTCTCCCATAAGAAGCATCGTTTCTCCCTTTCCGACCTCCGTGATGAGACTCAAAAGGCAGTTGATTTCATCCTTAAGCGTCTCGGCTTTCTTCATCAGCGGTGTTGGCGGCTCGACCTTGACCTCTTCCTTCTTCTCGACAGACTGAGAAGCAATACTCTTCTCAACAGCCTTCGGCACTCTCGGCTTCGGGAGGTTGCAGATGATGTTCTTCTCCTTCAATGCGAGAAGCCAGCGTCTGCCTCGCTCCGTCCAAAGAGGTCTTCTTGTGTACTTGCCCTTGATGACGTGTGTAGTCACCTCAGTTAGCTGATAGGTGGAGTAGGGACTTGTCAGCATCCACTCATAGCCGCGGTTGAATGCAAGGCCAACCTCCTTCAGCTCTTCGTACAGCTTCTGTGCGCTGCTCATGCCCAACTCCTTCGCCATCTGCGTAGTGGAATAGACACCCTTTGTCATGTCGCACTTCTGCACTTTCTTGAAGCATTCATCGATTCTCTCCTGGAGATCACCCATGATTTCCTTCTGTCTTGTTAACCACTCCTGGTCCTTTCTAACTTCGACCAGCATTTCCTTTGCGAACTCTTTCAAGCTCATGTCTGCGTTTGTTGCCATAGTCTTTTAATATGCAACCTTCAAGCTCGTTTAATAAAGAAGGGCAGCCGCTCGTTACGCCCAGAAAAGACTCCTTGGAAGACCAGCGTCCCAGTCTTGATTCCCTCGGCAGGTAGTAACTCACAGTTGCCCTATTTAGTAGGCTCTTAGACAAAATTACTACCCTTTTCCTATATGCAAAGGTACGAAAATTTTGCCAATTTGCCAAATCTTTTAACCTAAATTACGAATTTAATTTGTTGAAAATCAGAGAGTTAGATTTTAGATAAGCGATAAACTCATCAAGTATTTTCGATGTTCGCTCTCTAATATCCGTTTCTGTAAAATCTGTCAACGCCTGTGATAGCATCCGTAATTCATGTATCTTAGTTCCGATCCTCTCACCTGTGGATTTGAACTCACCATTATAATACTTAATTTTATCTGCAAATCTGTAATCGGATGCTCGAATATTGACTCTCCTCTCCAATACCGATTTGTTTCCCAGCATTTCAAGAACCTCGTCACTCGATAATCCACCTTCCTTGACTTGTCTGTTCCTTGGGAAGATATGTTCAATATCATATACTGCGTCAAGAGGCAGTAACTCTTGGTTCTCAAAAGAGAATGCCCACCACACAATCATCGACTTCGTAATCGCTCGAGTGTTTGAGAAGCTGAAGTTGTTGAATTGCGAACGGAATAGCTCCTCTTGGAAAAGATAGTTCTCAAAAGCAATCTCTTTGTTCTCTACGATATTCACCATCTCGTTGAAGACAGGTGCTCGCAAGGCAGTTATTCCTGGGTTGCTGATAGCATATGCCCATATAAATCCTATCAAACGATTTAGGAACAGATAGAACTTCTCGTTGTCGAGCATATTCTCTGCATTTTTATTGTGCATAAAATATACCGATACGATATAAGTCCATAAGCTGTTAGGCGCGTAATTTAATACAAACAAGCGCTTTAGTACATCTACGGAGAACCGGTCTTCGTTCTGAGAATATACATCTTTCCAGAAGTCCGCAAGCAAGACAAGATTCTCTAAAGTCTGTTCTCGTCGAAGTAGAACATATCCATCTTTCTCATAGAACTTGCGAAGTCCCTCTGTCATAGAACTACGATTAGTCATCAAAGCCCTCTCGTAGTACATATAGCGTGTAAATAACTCGTCCAAAGGGGTTCCACGGTATGGGTGAAATATCTTGGTAACGAGTTCGTCAAGCTCTTTCCATGTAGTGATAAACTCTTCCTTCTTTCCGATGGATGAGTAGAACTTATAGAGCTGTGCCTTGAAGATGTCTGAGTCAGACAACGGCTTACCTCTATCATTAAGCGTTGAGAATATCCTAAGAGCAGTATCTTGCGACTCAGCCTCTATCGGAAGTAGCACACAGTTATTGAGTATGCGGGCTGGATATAATGCAAAGAAAGAAGGGTATTCTTCAATGAATTTTCCTATCTTGTCTTGAAAGTATCTGAAGTTGGTCGCATACCGACTCTTTCCTACCGATGTTCCTTTTCGGAGTATATCCATAAACTCTTCCTTGTCATTATCTGTTGCAACCTCCGAATTTATCTTCAAGTCGTTTGGGTCATACTCTCCAAATTCATTTGCTCTCCAAATGCACTTCTCTATGTCCTCTCGCATCTTAATTGAACGATTGTCTTTCATATGCTCCAGGCGATTATAGAAAGCTCGCAGTAAGAGAAGCAAGGTCGTAAGACGCTGCTGGCCATCAATGATTTCAAGTTTCCCTTCGTCATTGCGGAATGTTACGATAGGACCGAGAAAGTAACTCTCTGAAGAATCAAAGCTATCACTATTGTTATTTGGGAAAGAGAATGAAAACAAGTCCTCCCATAAGACTTTGCATTCGTCTTCTCCCCAAGCGTAAGGGCGTTGATAATCTGGTATCAGAAATGTAGCTTTCTTATCTTGAAAAAGATATTTAACGTTCTTCTGATCTACTATTAATTTAGACGACATAGCCTTGTTAGGATTTAGTTATTCTTTCTCATCAAACTCTCCCTCCTTGTCAAGATAGTGAATAGCAGCCTTCACGATATAAGTGAAACCTTGAAGAGCGAATGATAACACTATCGAAAAGACCGAATAGATAACAAAACAGAATGCTTGAATTCCGCTAAAAACTGAAGAACTATAGCTGTCTTGGTTCAACGTCGTTATCCATGTAATGACGGAAACTGCTAACGCTACGAACGAAAGGACAGTTAATGCCTCTGAAATGTTTTCAAGATACCTTCCTATCTTAGGAACAAATTTTCTATTTCCCATATGATGCGCCCGTCATGCCGGTAGCTAAGCTTTAGTTAATAATCCGTCTATCAGATTAATAACGCATCATATGGTACTTTATTGTGTTGAACCAAAAAAATCAGCTAATATTTTTGAGTGCCTTTTCTCGCCCTGCATTTAGCTGGCGGTACTCATTGAAGTCTTTGTAGTGCTCGACCTTACCGTAAAGCTTCGGGTGATCCATCATCTTGTCAATCATTTCATTGGAGAACTCGTGATATCCGAAATCATAGTCTCCCTGGACGGAACCCATTCCCTGGCTTCTCGACGGCTTGTAATTATAGGTGAAGTTGATGCCTCCCTCATAGGAGTATCTAGCAAGGCTGTACGACAGAAACTTACCATCCTTTCTTAAAATATACCCATACGTCTGTGTCAAGCTGATGACGCGATAGCCCAGCTTCTTGATTTCCTCCAGATTATCTTTCATACGCATCATACTGATGTCTTCTGAAAAGCGCACATTTCTTACATTGAACTCGCTGTGTAAATTGATGTGAAAATCGAGCTGGTCGATATCCCAATCATCCGGGTATATGAATTTTACCAATCTCTGCAGTCCGCTCTTATAGTTAATGAGAACTGCAAGAGTTGACTTTGGCTTGTAATTTCTCTTAATCTTAACCTTTACTTCCATAGTTATTTCTTCTTGAATTTATAGTTTGGGCAGCTTCTCATGTTTCCCATCGCAAGCAGTACCGGGAACAGCAGACCGTGCCTGCAACCATTTCCGTGCTCGTCAGCGGCCTCGCAAGAGAAGCAGCCGTAATACTCGTTAATATTTAATGCTGCCATTACTCGTAATCCCTAATGTTCAACAATACCGGGAATCTCGGCACTCCAGCGTCAGAATACCCTTGATGCTGAACAGTCGCCGCCATACCTATCAACTCTTCCTTATCGGCTAAGTATTGAGCTCTGAGTGACCTTGAACCTACCGGGCGGGCACAGAACTCGTACTCTCCACACTTCAGTTTGAATATAGCGGTACCTGCATCATTGCCCTCCGCTTCCAAAACATCGACCACCTTGAACTCCGTCGTGTCGAACGATTTCAGCTTCATAAGGTCATTGCTTCTGCCCTCGGTATAGGTTCCATCTGCATTTCTGATAATGGCACCCTCGTAACACGTAGAAACGAATATCTTGTGCCATCGCTTGATGTCCTTCTCTGAATGGGCAACGAAAGTCTGCGTAAGGTACACCGGTCCGTTTGGATCAATGGAAGCAAACTCCTCCTGCATAACTTTCCATCTGGCAGAAAAACTTCCCGGAATCTGTGCATCGTAGATAACCATACGTAGCTTGTCAGTCATAGCAGAACGGCACTTGACGGCAGAACATATCTGCTGGAAGGTCAATTCCTGGTGGTTGTATATCTCCCCATCCAAAGGAAGCATACCGCGGTGTTTCTCTCCCCAAGCCTTAATCTGAGGAACATCATATTCCTTACCGCCTCTCGATGTGAGGTGAATCTCTCCGTCTTCTCCTTGATGAAGGATGCAGCGAACTCCGTCGTATTTAGGCTGGACGAAGCAAGGAAACTTCGTCTGTGACGGATAATATCTTGTTGCTAACATTGGTTTCATACGCTACTTAATATCTGAGGTTATTTTAATTCTCAATGGAGTACCATTCACTCTGTGCGTGACGAAAGACTCCAGATCCGTATAGAAGCTACTATAGCACTCAACAATAGAGCTTTCTACTTCAATGGTGATAATCTTTTTCATAGCCATTTCCCGTATCTTCTATGAATCTCATCGTAAATGTATGCACCACTCGTGTTCGGAGCACTGAACATTAAGATGATGTCGTTATCTACCTTAATCTGATTTGTCCTGACAACCTTATTATTCTTGACGTGGTCACAATAGACCGTGTTGCAGGAGTGATATAGGCGCATCGTGCGCCCATATCTGTCTGTTCCTATATTCTCTTTGTACATGGTTAGTCCTCCAAATTTACTCCAAAGGCGGCACATACAACATCCTTGATGTCGTCCGTCCATCCACAAATTCCGTAATACTCCAGCCAATGGTCCATCAGCTCTGTGTTTGTCATATTGGCTACTTGTTGCTCACTATACTCAGCATTTTCTACAAGAAACAACATCAATTCATTCTTATCCATATTACTTGATTTTATTAATGTCACAAACTAATACATTACCTACTATTACGTCTCTGAAGCCTGCTATGTTCACAAGCATCGTGGCGTTCTCGTTCTGAGGAAGGTCGTAAACCTTGCCTTCCTCATTAACAACCATCACCTGCGACTTGCTGAGTCGGACCAACTCGATGTGTCCACCAACAAATCCTCTCAACTCCTCCAAGGAGAAATCCGTTCCGTTGGATGGCTCCACATTCTTCTGGGCGCCATCCGTGAATATTACTTTTGACAACATAGGCTAATCATTCTCTTTGCATTGTTAATAGAATAAGTCTGCGTCTTGCCGTCGATATAGACGTATCTCTGACCGAACATATCCTCAAAAACCTGGATGATGTGCTTCTTGTATTTAAGAAGCTTTGTCTCAAAAATACCGTCCATAGCTAAACCTCCTTTATTGAAATGTTCTTATTAGGGTTGTGGCCTCTGCTTACCGCAATGTCGTAAGCGTCTATCATGTTCTCATAATCACTCTTGCTCACGTCCTTCTTATGTTCGAACTCAACCTTTTCTAAGGTCTTGTCATCCATACCGTGAAACATTTCCTTGTAGAATGTAACTAACAAAGTACCCATAATCTTTATTTTTTAATTGGTTCAACGATTGGTTTACCTGCTAATCATCAACAGGATATGCGATTTTAGTCTCGTACAACTTCTTGGTTGCCTCGAACTCCTCTTCTCCCTGGAACAATCCGCAATCTGCACTCTCGAAGCCCCAGTCCTCTGCATCTCCATCAA
>ERZ1035014.380-NODE-380-length-20839-cov-19.401270_pt1 | contig 20839 bp, 39 predicted proteins | sample MGYA00520620_ERZ1035014 | MGnify/ENA primary metagenome ERZ1035014 (study PRJEB33766, sample SAMN09781744) | gut metagenome | biome: gut microbiome | host: Homo sapiens | place: Madagascar | study: EMG produced TPA metagenomics assembly of the PRJNA485056 data...
AATTAAATTAAATGTTTTTAGGATTAGCTCTGAAACTGTTAATCCTTTTTTTTCTGCAAGTTCTTTTAGAGCATTTCTTTGTTCATCATTCACTCTTATTGTGAGTGTTTTATCTCTAGTAGAATTTGCGGTAAGTGGTCTTCCCATTTTCTTTTTTTGTACCTTTTCCATTCACTCCTTTCCACTTATGTCGGTACGTATATAATAATATATTTTGTACTTACATAAGTCAACACTTATTAGCATATTTTCGGAGTTTTTTAACCTCATTCAATTTTCAAATAACAATTCATGGTATACTTTCTAAGTAATACTTTTTTCTCTTTTTGCATAAGCTATGTCTTATGCATTTTTAATTTAATGCTTGCTATTACACTTTCTTCAGTGGTCAAATCATATCCTTGCCACTCATCGAAGAAATCGTTGTCGGCTGTCTTTTTAAAATACATACCGTTAGCAAATTTCACTGGGATGAAGTATTCCAACATTTGCCCAGAATTCGATTGTTTTTCTTGAAACCCCTAACCGTTCAGCCATGTCTTGAATGGTCAATCTTCTTTCAAGAATGTTTTTTTCTTTCATGCTATTCTCCTTTCACATTTAACTGTTTAACTGCAATCTTGTATCCAAGAGCTACACCCTCAACATTTAATGCGACAGATTCAAGCATTTCATCTGACATTTCAGAACATGCTTTCATAATTCTTGCCATGTCTTGAACTCTTTTATCCATTAGCTATCCCCTTTCTATTTCTGTCATGAATAAGGCTATTACATGGGCAATTTGACAGAAATTTTTATGTATAAGAAGGTTAATTTGTAATAGCCTCATCAGTGCCAGCATTACTGGCAGACCATCGAGGATTTCTCCTCTAGGTTTCGGCTTTTAGAATGCTTTTTGGTCGAAGTTAATTCTCAGTGCCTAAATAATCCATGTCGTATGCTTTTAAATCTTCATCTGATAATTTGTAGTTGTACCAGACAAAGCTCCAATAGCCTGTCTTTGTCTTGTCAGTATCTTCATATTTGCACCACCTGGATGGCTGACAGCCTATACCAAGTGGGCGTAATCTCATTCCATATTTGTATGTCATTTATTTACGCCATCCTTTCAACTTGTTTTGGACTGAACAAGAACGCTTTACACAAGTAGTAATCACGGTTCATATCAATTGTTTCTTCGTTACTGCTGTCACTATCTTTTTGCTTTTTCTTTTTCCATAACTTAGTTGTAACCACTGCATGTTGACCTTTAATAATTTTGAAACCTAATTCTTTCCATGCTTGGAATGTATACAAAGCTTCAGGTTCTGGAATGATTTGTCCATCTGCTGTTTCAAGCATTCTTCCTGTTGTTCCAATCAATCCTTTTTCCATAGCGTTAATTCTCTCTTGCATTACGATTTGTTCGTTTGTCATATCAATTCCCTTTCTTTATTATTCCTTGCTTATAAAGCCTCTATACGCCAAATATTCAATACAAGAATCGCAACTTAGCATTGCTCGCTCTCCTATAAAATCCCAAGCTTCAATCAAATCACCCCAGCTACCAAATGAGAGACAATGCTCAATGAACGAAACTTTTGAATTAAACTTTTCAATAATGATTTGATAACCATCATATTTTTTAATAAATTCATGTTTGATTCCCATTTTCCACAGCTTTTCATGTAACTTTTTAATTTCGTTGTAACTCATAAGCTCCAGTCAACCTCGCAATCTTCAAATTCTTCATTTAAACTTTTTGTTATTGCTGTAACTTCGTTTAAATGATTAACGAATAATCTTGTTTCTTCTGCTGTAGCAGTTCCCATTCCACTCCAATTAATTCCTAATTCGAGGCTTTTATAAGCAACTTCTATCGGTTGAATGCTTATTTGTCTTCCATATTTCCTAGCTATATTTGCATTTGCTTCTTGTATTTTTAAACAATATTTTGTGTAACTTATTTTTCTCTTTTCCATGCTATTTCCCATCTCTTTCAAAATCTTCTTTAGCTTTAAGTACTTCTATGTATTCTTCTTGTGCTAGTTTTTCTTTTTGCCTAAGATGCATATTTTTTGGTTCTTCTTGCAAATCGTTATATGCTATTATCCAATTTTGTAATGCTTGCTTTTCAGCTAATTGATAAATTCTTTTCTTTGGAATCATGCTCTTACCTCTTTTTCAAACTTTTCAAGTTCTTCTCTAAGAAGTCTATTTTGCTTTCGCAATATGATGATTCTTTCTTCTTTTGTTTTACGGTTGAATTCTCTGTCAGCGTATTCTTGACGTCTTTTTTTAAGTTCTAAAATATCTGTTCTTATCATATTTTTGCCCTCTCTTACTTTCTAAATGTTGGTAATCCAAATGCCATCGCAATTGCTTTTCTTACTGATAAGTCATTGCTTAAGTAACCGTTGTATCTGATTACTTTTACTTCACCAGTTTCAACATCTTCTGCTAATTCAGCTCTCTTGATGAAATCTCCCCAGTGATTAAACTTTCTTCCATTTACTGTTGTTTGTTCTACTGTCATATCTTTTGCCCTCTCTTTGTTAACTTAATTAACTTACACTTATTATTATATACATTTAATTAACTTTTTCAACACATTTGTTTATTTAATTAACTTTTTCATATATAATTTAAATGTAAGAAAGGAGACACCATAAATGAATGAAAATGAAATTGGTCTAAGAATTCATGCATTAAGAAAAGAATTAAAACTAACGATGGATGAATTTGGTAATAGACTTGGAATAAGTAAAAGTGCAATATCTTTAATAGAACATGGAATAAACAAACTTTCTTCATCATCAAGAAAAGCTATTCTTCGTGAATTCAATGTCAATCCAAACTGGCTTGATACTGGTGAAGGTGATATGTTCATCAAATTAGATGCTAATAAAGAATTAGCTATTGAAATGGCTAAAATATTCAAGTTGGAAGAAAACGACCCTCGCAGAAGAATCATCAAAGCTCTTTTAACTATTCCAAGTGAAGACTGGGATTCAATCATGGATTCAGCTATTAAACTAGCAACCGCATACGATGATACGAAAAAAGCCACTTTTGAAAGTGGCTCTGAATTAAGTAGGGATAAAGTTCAAGATGAATAGATAGATTATTTCTAATTCTTCTTCAATTAGTTCATCTAACAATATTATTATTTGTTCTTTCATTTGCACTCCTTTCTAGCATTTTTTGCCTGTGCTGAGGACTGCATACTCAAATCAAATTATTTTTAGTCATATTATTACACTCACTTCCATATTCACATTATAGGACTGATTTTTGAATATTAAAGTGGGTTAAAGACTTAAATTATTTGTAAAATTATCAACATTTTAATAATATTAAAATGCAAAATAAAAATAGCACGAGTGCGAAAACATGCTATTTTATTGCAATTTTTCAATTTCGGAAGGAGTTGTACTGTAATAAAACAAGGCGATTTTTTATTACATATTAATTTTACCATGAAACGTGAAAAGTACATTCAAACAAAGAAAAATTCTAAGGGAGAAATTTTTTATAGAATATATATACCTTATAAAAATGAGTTTGGTGTACCTCAGAAACCAATATCAGAGAACGTTAAAGCTAAAGACTATGAAAGTACAAAAGTAGCTCTTGCTTATGCCTGCATGAAACGTGATGAGTATTTAAAAGAAATAAGATTAGGAACATATCGCAAACAATATCCAACGGTCAAAGAGCTTTGGAATATAAGATATGACTATTTTCCAAAATCTTTGCGAACCCAGGAAATAAATGAAGCCTTTTGGAAGGGCGGAATAAGCGATTTAAGCGATATTAAAATAAACAAGTTAAATACTGCCGAGCTACAGAAAAACGTTAACAAATACGCTTTAAACCACTCACAAAAGCAAGTTTCCCGTTACATCGGACACTGGAAGGTACTTTTCAAATTAAGCAACTTACTTGATATTCCTGTATCAGATAAAACGCTTATGATTACAGTTCCAAAATCTAAGATAACTGTAAATCCAAAAGATGTGACATTCTCAAAAGAAGATTTCTTAAAGCTGATACAAGTATTAGAAGACTATACATGCAAAAATGAAAAGCGGTTATACCGTGCTAAAATGCTTAGATATATTCTTCTTATCGGTTATTACACTGGAATGAGACCAGCTGAAATAATAGCTTTAAATTCAGATGATATGATAAACGATAAGATAAAAGTATGGAAATCAGTCGGCTCAACTGAAACTGAAGCTCGCACAATTGTTACGACTAAAACAACTCAGTCTATTAGATACATACCTATTCACGAGGACTTAAAGCCATATCTTGAAGAACTAAAAGCAATATCAAATCACAGTCCACTTATCACAGAAATAGACGGTAGCTTAATTGATGTAAATGATATTTCAGCTATGGTTAAGCAGTTCTGTACAAGATACAAGATAAATTTTCATGTATATTCTTTAAGACACGCTTTTGCCACTGACTTGATTCAATCAGGCACAGACCCTAGAACCGTTCAAGATTTGCTTGGACATGCTTCTTTTTCCATGTCTATGGACTATGCAAGAAGTTCTGAGCAAGACAGAATTACTGCAATAAACAAAATCAAGAAATGAAAAAAGCACCGTCAAGAGAGGAAGCAGTGCCTTTTTCAAAAGGAAATGGAATCGATAAAACAAACGTGCCAAGATGGTCAAACATCTAGCACATAAAGTATACCGTAAAACGATACTTTTTAGCCAAATTTTTAGCCAAAATTACAATTTTATTTTTCAAAGGTTTAAAAAGTGGCTCTGTTAAGCCATTTTATGAGAATATATTTTAAATTTATAAGACACCTCAAAGTGATAAGAAGCACATATCATAAGACTGCATAATTAAGCCATTTATTAAGCATTCATCATGTTTTGGCTACTTTTTGGCTAATTTACAAAGTGACTGTCGTTGACTGTGGTTGACTGTCGTTGATTCACTTTTTAGCCAAATTTTAGCCAAATTTAAAAAAGGTGGCATTTCCACCTCTAAGCATACAATATATGTTCAGCTTGTTCTTTTATTAAAAGTTCTCTTTTAACCATTTCTTCTGTTAGCCATTCTAACTTTTTTTGTAATATTAGGCTTCCATGTCCATTTCTGTTACAAGCTACTGACATTTCCGCATTTGTAACAGCTAATTCATACACTAATTCTTGATTTGTTGCTTTTTTAACTTCTGTTTTTCTCATATTATTTTTCCTCTTTCTTTGATTTCTTGATAGTCTCTTCCATTGCATCTCTAATTACTGACGATTGAGATTTGTTTAATGCTTTACAAGCTTCTTTGAATTCTTGCACGAATTCCTTTTTGAAACTCGCTTTAACAGTTGCATTGTTTTCTTTTATCCAACTGTTTTGGTATTGTATCTGGTCGAATTCTTTTTTCATTTAAATAACTTTCTTGCCTTCATTTCCTTTCTAATAGCGTTTACTAACTTTTTATAAGGTACAAATTCATTTCCATTTTCGATTTCATCATCATCGTTTAAATCACAATCAACGTGATATTCGTTTGCATAATCCCAAAGAACAGTTCTTATTTCATCTTTAGCATCTTCTGAATCCCATCCGAAGCATTCTAGCATTTCACTCCAGTTCTTTATATCATCTTCTTTGTAATAATCATCTTTTAATTCATTCTCTAAATAATCTGCTACAGCTTTTACAGCGATTTCTAAGTTGCTCATATCTTTGCACCTCTCTTTATCTGTATATATAATAACATATTAGTTCTAATATGCAAATGCTTATGAAGAAAAGAGTGCCACTTTTTTTGCAACACTCTTGAGGTCTACGCCTTTAATTTATCAATAACTATATTATATTCTTTAGGATATAAAAGCTTTATTGCTTCCATATGCTCGTTCATTACTGAAATGAGCTTTTCTCTTGGTATTGTTAAAGATACCCTTGTAAATTCTGAAAATTCATCTAAGTCAACCATTTCTGCCTGTGCAACAGCACTTTCTCCGTAATGGTCTCTGACAATATACAATGTAGCTAACCTTTCACAATTTGAATAAGTTGTTTGTCCGTTTTCTAATTTTTCTATTTCTTCTTGAATTTCTTCAAGGCTTAGCATAGCTTAGTAACAACTACATTGATATTTGCTTCTGTTAGTCCTACACCAGTATTTACAAACTGAATTGATGTAGCTTGACCACAGCATGTTCTAAATACTGGAACTAAAAGTGTAATGCTACCATTTACACCAGTTGTTGTTAATACCGTTGGAATATTTAACACTTCTGGTTGACTTACACCATTCTTTGTCATAGCTACAGTTACATCGCCTGCTGTGCTAGGTAAACCGCTTAAATTAAGCGTGATTTGATATACACCTGAACTATTTAACATCAAAGAAGAAACACCGTTTAAAGTGGTTGTATTCCCCTTTTTCAATGATGTGCTGTTAAAAGGCAATATTCCATTTGTTAATATCGTTTGATTTGTTGAATAGGCTTGTATCATCTTTTTTCTCCTTTATAAAAGAGGGCGTTTGCCCTCTCATTTTGGCAAACTTAATTTGCTCTATAAGTTATTGCATCCACATCCAAATGGATTTGCACCGCTACAATAGCTTGTCTGTGTAGGATATCTTACAACTCCTGCCACAGCATTTTGTAATTGTAATGCGTTGATTTGGTTCTGCATGTCGTTCATTCTGTTGGTTGTGATAGCATCTAAGATTTTCTGTGTCTGTGCTACAGTTGTAGCGTTAATGCTCGCAGTATTTAAGCTGGCATTATAATTTACGCCATCAATAGCTCTTAGTGTCTCACAGCAACATCTTTGCTGTTCTGCAAAACCCTGTTGAATAGTAGCTTGAACATCTCTGATTTCTCCTAGATTGTTCATTGCTAAATCCTTCATCTGAGAAATGACTTCTGAACCCACTTCCTGAGTTCTTCCTTCAATATCTCTTTGTCCGTTCTGAATTGAGTTGAGGTCAATTGCTCTTTGCAAATCGCCTTGTTGCAATCCGCCACCACCTAATCCAAAGCCATTACCGCCGAATAAAAGTATCAATAATGCGAATATCCACATGAATGAGCTATCTGCCCAGCCACATCCAGAATCTTTTTGCATTAGAGCTACATCACTAGCTGTTAAGCCGTTTTCCATAATTCATCCTTTCTGTGCTTATGCACTTTATCAATAACTGTCGACTGTTATTTGATTCTATTTAATATTTCATCTGGGTTAATCCCTTTTTGCTTTGCTATCGCATAAAAAGCATTCTTAGGACTTCCATATTGATTTAAAATACTTTGTACTTGAGGATTATTAATATATCTTGAAACAAATTCTTTTGGATTATTTAATGCCTTGAGTCCGCTTTGTACTGGACTGTTCTGTGTCAATTCCTGAAATAGTTTGTTCATTCTTTAGCTCCTTCAATATATTCATTAGTTCATCTCTTGTGACATATTGGCTTGTCTGTTGTGGTTCATCAATTATTTCTTGGTATCTGAATTTTCTTAGAGAACACATACCAATGTTGTCGCAAACCTTAATATAAAAGATTCCATCATTCTCGCTATCCATAAGCACTGTATTTGAGTTTGGCATTAGTTGGAAAGCTTTAGCACCCTCTACACCTTGAACCCAGTTAATACCGTTTTTCTGAGGTTGGTAATTAAGAAAGTTGTTATTGTACATAATCTTTTCTTCCTTTCTGATTCTATTATTCCATTAAATAAGGATAAAAAAGTTCCCAAAAAGTACCGAAAAAGTATACTTTTGTAGAATAATAAAAAGCCGTATTTCTACGACTTATTCAAATTCAGCTTTAATAATATCTAATCCTGTTATACCAACAATAGACCATTTTACACCTTTTTTAGCTTGGTAAACTTTCATACCAGTTCCTGCTCCATATGCTCCAGTATTGTTCTTAACATCAAGAATAGTTGTTAATCCACTTGTTGTAATATTAACTTGCCATGTATTAATAGCAACTATGATGTAGCAGTCTTTTTCGGGTGTTTCAGTATAAGTTTTATTGTTGTCTCCATTAAAGGTTATCAAGGAAGTAAATTTCAATTTAGATACCCCCCCAGATTTCCGTACAATTAAGCAATTTCCCATAATTTTCTCCTTATTTTTTCTATCTATTCTTCAATCCATGAAGTATATGTAACTGAATATGAACCTCCACTTCCTGTTACGATTAACTTGAATAAAGCTTCCTTCAAATTTTCTACATCCGAGCACAAAAATGGTAAATATATATTTTTTGCCATTGCTCCAACAGAGCCTGTTGTTTCTCCTAAACTGCTAGTGCTTTTTACTACTGTAATACCGTTAAATGTCACAGCCGACTCTTTCGCACTAGTTTTTCCGAATGATTTATTTGTTGACACTTCTGCTGTTATTGGGATGAATGGTCTAGCTGTCGTGCTTCCTTTTTTAAATTTATCCTTTGAAAAATATTCAATATGCCCGTCTGAAAATATAAGTGAAATTTGTTCCACTCCACCTTTTCTAGTTATTAATGCATCCATAATTCACCTCACATTGCTAACACTTGAATTGTCAAAGCAGTAGATGTTGCTTCTTTAGCATAGAATTTAATGCCACCATCGTATGTCTCTGCCTTGTATACTTTTGCCCATTCTGTTTGTTGGGCTTCATAGTTACTAGTAGAAGTAACCACATCTAATATCGCATTATGATTTGCTGTAACACCTGATACAGATACATTTTGAATTAAATCGTTCCATGTTGTGCTTAAAGTGATAGTTGCCTTAATGGCTTTATCTTGCTTTGTTGCCACAACTTTATTTGTTGCATCAATTTCATTTTGCAAATGTCCTGCTGTACTTTCATCCAGAATGTTCTTGATGTTTTCATACCATGCTAAAAATTCTGCTTGTTCTGTATCTTTAAACTCTTTTAGGTCTGCCTGAACTTGTTTGTAAATAGTAGTGGTATCATATTCGCTTAACGATGAAATAACACCGCATCTTTCTTTCTCATATCTTGTATCAGTGATTTTAGATTGAGTAATGCTAGTTATTGTTTTTGAGACAAATATATCTGCCAATCCTAGCTCATATACTGAATCACTTCTAACAAGATTAGGTCTAACTGGATTTGATGCTGGCGTTCCTTCTCTAATATACAAATCGCAATATCTTTGGTCATCATTTGAATTAAGCCTTAACACTACAGTATCAATTCTGTCATTCGTTGCACTTGATGCTTGAATAGCTAATGTTCTGTCATTTTCTTCAAGTTTTAGACAGCCTTGAACAATTGCAAATCCAGCTTTTACAACGACATTCATTCCAGAACCAGCAACCACTTGCAAATTAGTACTTACATCAGGAAGTATTCCATCTGTAAATAACTTATGAAGCAAGTTTCTCAACGGTTCTGATGAAATCGCTCTGTCGTATACTGGTGTACCATCAGTTTCATAAGTCACATGAGAATCGAATGGAAATCCTATCATATTAATGTCCTTTCTCTGTATCTAAATACAGCTCTTTTTCACTTGTTTTTCTTGGTGGTAATAAACAACTATACTTTTGGACTTTGTCATATTTCTTTTTTAGCTTTGCAATTATCTTTTTTACAGCACTTTCTGATAATCCAAGCTCGTATGCTTGTTTGGAAATAGTCCATCCATGCACACGAGTACGAATTATCATTTCTTCTGTTTTTGATAAGCAACCTACAGAGATAAATTCTTCAAGTATAATCTTGTTCCATGGCACTTGCCTTGTCATTTTTCGCAAGAAGGCTTAGGCGGTAGCTTTTCAACCTTTTCCATGTTTCTTTTTACCGTACCATTACCACCGCCTTGAATATACGGTTCATACATATACGTAAGGTTCTCATAGTCCTCTGAGTTAATCCAGCCTTCCTTGATATATTTATTTGTCAGATAAATAAGCCTGTCATGAGCTAGTCCAACAAGTAGCTTTGTTTTAACATCGTTCTTTTCTTCTGCTTCAGCGTCTTCTTTCCGCTTTCTCTCAAGTTCTTCAAAACGAATTTCTTGTTTTTTAGATAAAAAGCTCCATAAGCCACCGCTTGCAAGAACTGCCGTCAAAACAGAAACTATTGCCTGAATAATGAGCTGTCCGATTTCCATCATTAGCCCTCTTTTTCTACATCATCTTTTGTCTTAACTTTTTCATTGTAAGATGCTTTTGAAACACCTAGTAATACACCTAAAAATGTTGCAATAAGTGTAATAGTCTGTGGGATTTCATTAGCATAAGGCAATTTCCAAACCGCACATAATCCAGCATAAAGTGTTGAAACTGCTGGTAATGCGATAATACATGTCCACTTTAATACATCATAAACTTTGCTTGGTAACATATTCTTTTTCTCCTATTCTTCAATAATTTTTTTAATATCATCTAGCTTTTTATTCGCTTTTTCTAAATCTGCTTTCGCTTCGTTCAGCTCATTTACTACCTTGTCATATTCTGCTTTTGAAATAGTTTCTTCTGTAGGTTCTGTAGGTGTTGTTGGTTCGCTTGGTTCAACTGGTTTTGAATCTTTTTCAGCACCTAGAGCTAATACATTTGGAATGTGTCTACCTGTATAAATAACATCAGTCCACTTTCCGTTGATGTAAGCCATCATTTGAGTACTTCCACCACTATCGACTAAGAATGCATAATCAGCATTACAATCCAATGCGAAATTCTGCATTAGTTTTGGTAATACTTTGCTACCAGTACATACAATGCACCATGCATCTTTGATTTTCATAAACATTGTCTGAGAATTAGCATAGTTGTCTTTGTTTCCAAATGCTGATGAACGATGATTGCAAGCAACATGATTGAACACTACTGTTGCATATGGTGTGCAAGCAAAATTCACATCAGATTTTGAATACCAATAGTTGTCTGCTGTGCATCTACCACATTCACCATTGGTTAATTCATAGAACACTTCATAAGCACTGTTCTTTGGTGCTAAATCATGTCCACTTGTATGAACATCATCACCGATAGACTGTTCAACACCATAGTGCTGTCCATATTCTGTTTTTGAAGCCATCTCAAAATAGTTACAGTTTGCATCAGCCATGATTAGTAAATTACTATGGTCAAATTTTCTAATATCTTGAGTAGCCTTTTCATTTCCCAAGGCACTAAGCATGAATAATTTCTTGAATTTGTCATAGCCTTTATAGACTTTCAGATTTGCACCTGAATATGTCAAACTCTGGAATCCATCATTTAAATTCATAATTGCTTCATCTCCTTTGTATGTAATATCTGAGCAATGTTTTAACACCGCCCCTTTTGTATTTATTACCTTTGTAAAACTGTCATCAACAAACATCACCTCAAGTGGATTTAATTCGTTGTATAAAGTCCACGCTCCATTTTTAGCTTTATATCTTTTTCTCACATCACCTTCAGCGATTTCTAAATGGATATGGTTTCCAGTGACTTTACCTGCGTAAGGATATTTAGTACCTTCTTGATACATCTTTTCATTGTGGTAAAGTCTACCAATTTTATGTTTATTCAAATCGTGTGTTAGCGATACTGTTACAACCCTATCTTTGCCATCTGCACAATGTACTTTGATAGGCTTACCTTTTGAATCACAACTCAAGAAATGATATGTATTAGTTCCAGAATACCAACAGCAAGTACACTTCCAATAAGTCTCACCTCTCGCATACCAAATGTCTTTTCCTGTATCTCTACCGCCTAAATCAACCGCTTGATTTGCATGTGAATAGCTTCCACCTGGTAGTTGCGTGATGTTAAGATATTCCATTCCGAAACATAAGTTATCCATTTGTTGCTCCTTTCAAAATAGGTGTTCCGAATTCTAATGTGAGAGTTGTGTTGCCTGATTTTGACACCTCATAGCATCCAATCAATACCGCATCAGCACTTAGATTTATTTCAGGCATTTCAATACTGCATTTATCACCTAAATCAAAATCTTTTAAATACTCATAAGAACCGACTTGAGCATCAAAATCTATATTCAATGTCTTTATTTGCGTTAGTAGCTTTTCATGTCCTTGACCATGTAACGATTCAATGTACTCAGCTTCTGTAGCATAGTCATTTCTGCTTGAAGAACCGCTTACTGTGATATAACTATCATCTGAAGCAGAATCATCTGTAGCACGTTCTAATCCAGCTCTCACAATAACTTCGTTGTCTGAACTAGAAGAACTTGAACCAACTGTAACCACATATCCATTTCTGTATTTAGTTTCATCTATAAGCACATTAGGATTTTTCAAATTTCCAAACCTTGTTGAGAACACTATAGTGTTGTTGTTCTCAGTGTTGTTTTCAGTGCGGTCAACGCCTTTCCATACTTCAAACACCTTTTTGCTAGTCAAGAAATCATACTTAACTCTGTAGCTCATTTCAGAAGGTTTCAGAATCGTGTAAATCTTTGTTCCTAATGCCATACCATCTCTTTGATGGTCTGAATCATGTCCACGTTTTAAATCTGTGCCAGCTTCAATATCTAAGATTGATTTATAGTTGTTTCCACCATAGCTAAATTCCAAATCTTTAAATGCATTGAAATATGTATAAGCCACAGTTTCTGCTTTTCCAGTAACATTCACAAATGAAGGTTGGTTTGTGATATTTGTTGATGTTGCTTTTGGATAAACAATTCTTCTATTCAACTGATTTTCCAAGAAATACCCTGATAAGCTATAAGTTAATTTTTGACCTTTAACGATATAGTTTCTTTGCGTTATTAAGCCCATTTCTCGCCTATCTTTTGTGTAGATGTATTTCATATCATCTCGATACTGATTCACTGGTATTTCAATGGAAAACGTGCCTGATTCGTAATATTTTCTTGTCCACTGCAAGTTTGTATAAGCAAGCATGGACACTATCTGGAAATCTTTATCCAGTGCCAAAACATTTATCGCTTTAATCATCAGATAACTCCATACAGCTTTGAATAATAGATTGAAACACTCATCTTATCTGAACCATCATCAGCTGTGTATTGAATTGTGTTGTCTCCTACATTCAAAATCATTTCATCGAATGCACTTGTTCTGTCACAATGTCCGATATAGTTCTGACCGTTCTTTTTAACGGTTGGTGGCAATGCTTCAAAATCAAGCTCTATTGTTTCATTCGGTTGCATCGTATCAATAACTCTTACATATTCACCATTGATAATTAGTTTTGGATTTACAACCACACCATCTGCACGAATAACCGCCTTGCATCTAGTTTCAGTATCTCCAGTGTTTTCCAGAACCACGACTTTCGCAAAGTTAAATATTCCTGCCGTAAGTCCTTTTGCACCTTTTCCGCCTTTTCCATTTATCAACCATGGAAAACCAAACAATGGTGTAACTTCTGCAATATCTCTACCAAAGTTATCAACCGATTTCCAATAAGGATTTGCAAAAGTGAATGTGATAGTCATTTTCATCAAGTCTCTTGGATTGATTGTTGCTAAGTCAAATTTGTATAGCTTTGCTTCTGCCCATCTAGTTCTTCCACAATAAGTGATATAAACTTTATAATCCGATTTCGGTTTGAAGAACTGACTAGCTTTTTGTCGCATAACATCATTCTCATTTAGCAATACACAAGCACATTTGATAGTTCTATCAACTTTGCCAATATGCATACCTGAGAATGTGCCACCATCCATTACTGCATTATCAATGAAAGTTAATGTGTTTTTAATTTCGCCAAAGCCATCAAGACCGCCATTCTTTAAAAGTTGCCAGTCTTGATTTGCTCCAATTAAAAACTCTTCTTTATCATCACGGACTAACCGTATCAATGTATCGTACTTAACCAATTTCAACACCTCGCATTAATCCGTATTTCGATTCAACTCTCACAGCTCTTGCTAATTCATCAGCTGTATCAATTTGTTGGTTTACATTGATAGTTTGATTAAATGAACCGAAGCCACCATATCCACCAGCACTGATATCATTTAAATCAACCACTGGTTTCGCTGTTACGCCGTTTAATACCACATCGTTCATTGAACTCATGGCTTTATCGACATAACTCATATTGTCGTTAATTCCCTTTGCTAATCCCATTGGCAAGAATTTACCAACTTCATTTGCCATAACTCTAGATGGTGACTGAATGCCAAAGAAATTTTTAACGCCATCAACTAAGCTCTTACATGCATTAATAGCACTGCTTACTAATCCTGAAACAGCATTTGTGATACCTGTTGCAATTCCCTTGATAATATTTGCACCAATTTGTAGCCAATTAACATCAGTAAATTTCTTTATAATCTTTGGTATAAATTCAACTATTGTCGTTAGAATTTTAGGAAGCATTGACACGATACCGCTTAGCAATTGCCCTATTAATTCAATACCACTTTGTAATATCAAAGGTGCATTTTCTAATATGGCTGTAGCAAGACTGATAACAAGATTTAATGCTGTTTCTAATAAACTTGGTAATGATTCAACAATTCCTTCAATTAAAGAAAGCAATAATTGAACACCAGCTGTAAGCATTTGTGGGACCTGAGCTAATATTCCACTTATAAATTCGACAATCACTGTAGAAAGTTGATTCATAAGGTCAGGAATGTTCGCAAATAAATTGCTTACGAACTCACTTATTGTTCCTGCTCCATCTGTCATGAAACTATCGACAAAGTTTTTGAATTCTTCGCTTGAATTGTAAAGTGTTGTAAGTGCTACTACTGTAGCCATTATTCCTGCAACTACAAGCATTATTGGATTTGCTGATAACATTGTGAAGAAACCTTGCATTCCCGATGAAATCTTAGAAATTAAAGCAACAATACCTAAGCCACCTAATGCTGTACCAATTCCAGCAATAATAGGAATAATTACATCTGCATGTTCGGCTACTTTTTCCATTAATGGAATGATATTTTTATCAACAAAATCAAACGTTTTATTTAACAATGGTTGCATCTTTTCAAATACTGTTCCCATCATGTTATCAAGTTTGACTTTCATTAAGTCTTGTCTATGTGAGAAAGTATCAGCCATCTTTTCATAAGCTGTTTGCGTTGCACCTGTAGAATTTCTAAGCTCTTCTAAACTTTCGTTAAAATAGTCTACGCCTTGGCTTAGAATAGCATTCGCTGATTTACCTGCTTCAGCACTGCCCCACATATTCATCAATGCAGTTGCATCACCATTTACAGATTTTTCTAATATTTGAAGAACATCAGCTAAAGATTTTCCATCATCCATCAATTGAGAAAATGTTTTACCTGTTTGTGATTTCAATGTTTTTCCTACTGTAGAACCAGTATCACCTAATTCTTTCATCATTGAAGAAACATATGTAGTAGATTCGGCAGTATTTACACCACCTTTTGTCAAACTAATATATGCTGATTCTAAGTTGTTTAAATCAACATTGTATGCACTTGCTGAAGCGATTGCTTTACCCATAACAGCTGACAATTCGCCTACCGTTGTAACACCACGGTTCTGGACTACAAGCAAGCTATCAGCAATCTTTTCGGCATCTGAAGTATTCATTTTATAAGCATTGATTGCAGTAGTAAGGACATTTAACGATGATGAAGCATCTGTGAATCCTGCTGTTGCAAGTTTCGTTGCTGTTCCTGCAAGTTCAACAGCTCCTGCTGTATCTCCTGTAGCTGAAATAGCGTTGTAAACTGCATCAGAAACCTCTTCGATACTAACGCCCATTTCACTTGAAAGAGCCTTTATTGAATTTTTCATATCGCCATAACTAACTACTGATTCATCAGCGATTGTAGATACCTTTTTAAATGCAACTTCAGCTTTTGAACCTACATCAATACATTTATCAGCAAAATCACTAACAGCACTTATCATTCCATCAAGTGCTTTTACAAAATACTGGCTTGCAACAAGGGATGATACTTGAATATCTCCCATTCCTTGTTGTGCAGTTGTACCAGCATCTTGAATACCTTTTTGGAAGCCTGATGAATCAAGAGATAATGTTGCAAATAATTGCATTAAATTCATTCTTCATCATCTCCTTTCAATGTCAGCCCAGCTGATTTGATAACACTTTCTGCAATTTCTTCAGCACTTCTAGTTTCAATTTTTTGTGGTCTTATAATGTCAACGAATCTTTTTGAAGCCATTTTCCCCTCTGCTAAAAAGTGTAAAGAATCAGAAATATATATTTCGTATGTCAATTTATGAACATATTGTTCTAATCTTGCTAGGCAATAATTTAAGAACCCTTTTATGCTTTTTCGCTTATATTCTCCATAACAGAGCCAGAAGACTGTTCTTCCATATTCTGACTCTGCAATGCTAAAAAAGTTGTTAATTCTTTATCGTTCAATATTTCTAATAGCTTCACTGGAAGCGATAAAACACTACAATGATATTCTTCTACTGATACGCCATCTAAAGTTGCAAGAATAGAAATGACTTCTTTCTTGTGTCTTTTGATAGCAATAGAAATAGCTTTAGCTTTTGTTCCTTTGTTCTTGCTTACAATTTCTCTAATCTCTTCATCAGCGAAAATAGCTGATACTGGTTCAATTAAATCCGCAAGAATATCTAAAGCTTCTTCGTCTTTGTATTCACTTAATTTTTTCATTATGCTGTTTCCTCAGTTCCTGCTTTAATAAATACTTCGTAAGGCACTTTTGAAACATCGCTAATTGAGAAATGACCTGTAAATTCAAATGCGAATTGTCCTTTTGCTTTATCTGTTGATTGGATTTGGAAACCGCCTGTATTTAAGCCGTTCATCATGTGAATTGCACAATATCCGCCATTCTTTTCTCCAGTCTTTGTTGAATAGTCACCAACCCACCAAATGTCTTGGAAATCGCTATCTTCAATATCAGCTCTTGGCACGATATGTGTTGCATCTTTTGTGTCAATATCCGCTGAACCTGCAAGCATTTTAGCTGTGCTTGCTTTCATAGTGATAAATGTACCTGACATCTTCACTTCAATTGATTCAATATGCTTTAGTTCTTTTGTATTTTTTGGGCAATTATCAATATCTTCACCAAAATCTGAATAAGATGGTGTTGCTGTGAAATTGATACCGCCTGAAGTAGCTCCTAAGATTGAAGCTGTATCAATAGTTGCTGTAGCTGGTTCAAAATCGCTTAATAAGATACCAGCATTAAGTTGTATATTCTCAAAAGCATCTGTAGGTAGCTTTGTAAATTTAGCCATGTCTTTTTTCCTTTCTATTCCATTGTTAAAAATTCAATATCTAAATTGATGTATCGCATCTTGATTGAATCATCATCGTCATTCACTACAGACTGGCAAAAAGGTGAACCTCTTTTTATCCAAATCGCACCTGAATCACATTCAATGACTGCTCCACCAAGACCGATAACTTTTGAAATCTCTTGAACCTTTTTGTTAGGCTCTTTTTCTGAATATGTTTTGTAGTAAACTCTTAAATTTAACGGAAATTCTCCATCTCCAAACATTCCATCAAAACTGTCGTAAACCATGTATGGATATTCAGCTCCGTCTGGAACTGAAGTGTGTAGATATGCTGGAATGCCGAAGCTATTGAAGAATTTATGAATTGCACCAGCTTTGTTCATCGTGGCAAGCTCCATTTTTCAGCACTTGCTTGGCACATATCAATTGAAGAAAAGTTAGGTGATTTCTGGTCATTCCCATTGCTTGTTATTCTGAAAATAGCACCATCAGAAACTCTTTTAATCACTTCATGGAACTCAAGCGGAACATTCTTTTTCGTTGTAATCGTGTAAGTTGAAGTAACTCCTGCCGATTCTGCAATTCTTGCTTCCATGGTGGTATTTAAACCTATAGCTCCCATGAATTCTGCTCCATCTTTCCAAGTCGTGATAAAGCCACCTTCACCATCTTCAACTCTTGTCTTTTCTAGGAAAATAAAGCTTTCCATCATAGCTTCAATTAGATTGCTCATAACTTTCTCCATTTATTTAATTTGCTTCTATATGCATCCATCCAAGTGATTTGTCCTGTTCCATTAGTTCCAGAAGCTTTTGAATATGAATAATTCAGAAAGCTCTCACTTGTGTATGGCGTTATAGTTCCGTATTTATCGTTAAACGCTTGTATCTCAGCCACTAAATCCATAAATGCTTTTGGTGGCTTTAAAGCGATAATTGTTCCGTCAAATGTTTCGTCTACTAGTTCTAAATTCGCATCATATTTGTATACTCCATCATTGAATACACTGCCTATAATGCGGAAATATTGGTCATTTAGAAGAAAAGGAAGGGTAATTAAGCCGTCCTTTATCTCCCAAGTGCCATAGTGATATCCATTTTCATCTTCAAAGAAGTTATTTATGGATTTCATGACATCGTAAATCACGGTTCATCACCTCTCCCTTTACTTTTTTTAAGCCGATACTGTTGGTGTAATTGAAGCGATAACAACACCGTCAATACGCTCTGCAAATAAAGCAATACCATCAACTACTGTTGTGATTGATGTAACTGTGTCGTAATCAGATGCTTCATGAATGCCAACTAAGCCTGTTTCATCTGTAGTGAATGAGAATGCTTCGCCAACATCTGAACTGTTTACTGGTACATAGTACAGAACGATATTGTTGCTTGCTGTGGCATAAATCTTTCCTTTAGGTACTGAGCTGTTAAGAATAACAGTTCCTAAGCCTAAGAAGTCTTTGATATATGTCATACCGAAAGCTGTTTGAGTAGTTACATTCGCTGTTGCCAAATAATCTGCAACATCTAATTGGTTCATGAAGTAGACAGCTTGAGCTTCATCATCTTCAAATAGGACTTGTAATTGTCCCCAAGCCTGAGCTAAAGCACCTTGGAAATTAGCTCCTGAAGCTTTACCTTTACCTGTTGCTAAGAAGTCAAAGAAGTTTTTTCTGATACCTTTTTGAATATCTTTAAGCATTCTTTCACTTGTCATATTTACAGCTTGCTTGAAACCGTACTTTTGAATTGCTTCAATAGTTGTAGCTTTTCTGAACTTGTTTAAAGCGATTTCTTTGTAAGTAACTGGTGATACTTTGTATTTAGAAAGTGGTATTACTTCACCTTCTGCTACAGTACCGCTTTGAAGTTCTCCAGAAGCCTTATATGTTTTTAAAGTTGTTCCAGCCTGCATAGGAATTTTTCTTGTAACTCCTAATGCTTCCATTAGCTTTTTAATTGATTCTTCAAATAATAATGTGAACTGTACCTCTCTTACTTGAGCATCAGTCATCACTGTCGTTGTAATTAAATTTGTATCAACTGCCATGATTTTGTCCTTTCTTATTTAGTAAATAATTGTGGATTAGCTTTAATTGCTTCTTGTTGCTTGGCAAAATCTGTAATTTTTAAAATATCTTCTTTTGTCATTGCATTTCCACTGTTTCCTGGTGGAGTGCTTACATTTGCACCGACGTTCTTTACGGTCTCGACGTAATCTCCCCATTCTTTTTGAATGTCGCTATTTAGTGAATCCACATTTTCAAATTTCCCATCTTTAAATTTCAATGAATTAAAATCTGTAACTTTGATAATCTTTGGAATCATCTTTTCGCTTACTTTTGCATCTTTAAGAAGTTTTGCGTATGCAGTTTCTTTAGCACCACGTTCTTCTTTTTGCGTAATTGTATTTTTGTAAGCATCAAATTCACTCTGAACCTTTTCATACTTTGCTTTGTATTCGGATTCTTTAGGATTTTTGCTTGCTTCCTCTAGTTTCTTTGAGAGGTCTGCGTTAGTTGCTTTTAACGCATCAATACCTTCAGCATGAGCTTCGATAACACTGTCGACTTGTTCATCGTTTAAACCTAATGCTTTTAGGAATTTTCTTGTAAATGCCATTAATAATTGTCTCCTTTTCTTCGTTCGAAAGTTCTTCTTCGATTAGACAACTGTATGATGCAACATTCTGATGGCTCGTATACGCCAACTTTCACGAAAAAAGAGACTTTTCAGTCTCTTATTTGTCTATTTGTTTCAAAATGTTAGAAATGAGGTTTTTATATTCATCTAAATGCCTTGTTATTGCTATTCTTAAAAAGCCATCTTTCGCTTTTTGTGACCATGAATCAAACTCGATTCTTCTAGCATAAGGAAGATTTGAACCTATAATAACACTTCTTTTTCCATTGCTTTCTTTAGGTGCTACACCACTATATGAGCCAGTCTTTATCTTTCCACTTTTATCAGGGTTTTCAGCCGAATAAGATGTTTTTTTAGGTGCTTCACCATCTAATGCATATGTAATGCTATTTCTTAGAAAACCTGTGTCAACTGGGCAATAATCTGAAGCATTTCTTTCAACTTCTGAACCACATGCTTCAAGTGCAAGTGCTATTTGCTCTTCAGTTGCTTTCAATATTTGCTCTCTTAGGTCTTTTTCAACCTTTATTTCAAATTTAACATTATTTGCCATGACTAAAATATAATAAAAAAAGTTGACACTTATACGCCAACTTTCTATAATTTGTAATTTCTTATATAAATGGTGTAATTTCTTTAATATCTTTTAAAAACTTTTTAGCTTTTTCAATAGTTGAATTTTCCGTTAAATACGCTATCCCTTTTGGAGTAATACAGCTTTCTGCAACATTAGAAAAATAATAATTGCTTCCAACTTTTTGAACACTAAGCCCTATGATTAAGCCTTCTTCATAAAGATTTACCATAATGTAGTTCCAATATGATTCAGGAATATTTCCAATTAAACTGCTTCCTGAAGCTATCTTTTTTTCATCAACCTTTTCATCATTTTTTAAGCATTGATATAAATACGCAAGTATTTGATACACAATCACATAATAATCATCACGTGCCATTATTTTCCCTCATATAATATAAATTTAAAGATAATTAATTATTTTTCCAATATTCATCTTGTAAC
>ERZ1035014.388-NODE-388-length-20518-cov-8.891072_pt1 | contig 20518 bp, 12 predicted proteins | sample MGYA00520620_ERZ1035014 | MGnify/ENA primary metagenome ERZ1035014 (study PRJEB33766, sample SAMN09781744) | gut metagenome | biome: gut microbiome | host: Homo sapiens | place: Madagascar | study: EMG produced TPA metagenomics assembly of the PRJNA485056 data set...
GCTGGTCCGCATCAAATCTTCGATTGCTTTGCACATATCTATCCTGCCCTCCTTCGCTTCTTCATATGAAATATTCGTTCCTGTCATCGTTCCGATCACACGGGCTGCACGGACCTCCAGCAGCATGCGCGGATTGTCTTTTGTGAAAGCCAGCAGTTCATCTGCATTTTTGGAATACTTGATGTAGCCCATGACTTCCCGAAAGCTTGTCTGAAACTTCTGCAGCTCGTCTTTACTCAGTGTTGACGGTTCGATCAGATTCACCCGATAGTTCTGAATGTGCTGTTTCATTCTGGGATCTCTCAGTTCCATCATATCATGCAGGCACAAGGGACCGTCCCATGGATCTGAGCCGAAATAAATCGTCAGGGTGAAAACAGGAATCAGTTTGTCTTCTTTTCGAAAACCGGACAGAAACTCTCCCGATGAGCTCGCAGGAGGATTATTTTCTCTTCGGTGCCTCTTTGCCGTCTGCTCAATCTGATCATAGTAATCGATCGCATCGTACATCTGATTTCTCACCGGCATGGCATAATGCACGTTTGTCTGCAATTCCGTTCCAAGATTCAGACGATATACAGCATGCTGATCTCTGCGGATTACCGTGTTTTTCATCAGATCACGGAAAAGATTCCGAGTCCCCGGCTTACTTTGTTTTCCCCTGGTGCTTCTTCCGGACAGAACCAGCATTTCGGAAGGATCCAGCTCTGTCAGATCTTCGGGATGTATGACCTGCTCTCCGTCGAACAGCTGATAGTTAAACACATCCGAGAATACTTCATTGTCCTGAAGATATTGCTTTGTCACCGTGTCTGCGATACTCATCGTCAGCCTCCTCTTTCTGGTGCAGAAGCCTTCTGACGATTTTCCTTCTGTCTTCGATGTTTCTCCTCCGAAGTTATTTTGCCTGTCTCGTGCGAAGCTTCTGCGTATACAAATGAATGGGTTTTTCTTGCATAAGCTTCATGGGATGTGAATTCAGAACAGAAAACAGACGGGACCGCATACGATTCCCGATGCGGCATTCACAGACTGGATGAAATATGCAATTACCTATGATAGTATCGAAGTTTCTCTCTTGTGTCCATACCGCAATTCTCGCAGGGAATTGCGGTGCTGCATGGAAATGTCTCGTTAACGTGCCGCGCGGAAGCGCTGTAAGGAAGCGCCGTGAGGAAGCAACGCAGTGAAGTGACGCGAGAAAGTGACGCAGTGAAGTAACGCAAGAAAGCGCTTCAATGATCCCCGAGAATTGCGGTATGCCAGGCTCTTCGCACGGTGTCCAGGATCAGGTCATGCATTTCCAGGTGCTGTCCCAGGAAATCCTGCATGCCGTAGACGCAGTCCAGCTGATAGCTGATGGCTTCATATCCAAGCCAGGCTCCGAGAAGATTTCCGGTGACAGAGCCTGCTGTGTCGGAGTCGCCGTTCTGATTGACGGCGGCGTGGATCGCCGTAAAATAATCGTTCTGATAGCGAAGGGTCAGATAGAGGCTCATGGCGAGCACCGATTCGCAGGTCTCCCCCTTCCCAAGCCGTGAGAGGCTTTTTCCTGTGGTGATCGAAGGCGTTGCGGCAAGCTCCATGGCCTTTTCCATAAGCGCGATGAACTCCGGGAGATCCTTTAAGCCGCGGAACTGCTGCTCCACCTGGTAGACCGCATTGGCGGCAAGGCGCTCCAGAGTCGGATCCGCAGGCCGCCGGTAAAGCATCCGGTGAATCATCTCGGCAAGAAGCGCCGAGGACAGCCAGGCGAATGGGTGCCCGTGCGTAAGCGCAGCAGCGCGGGCTGCCGCAAGTGCGACATTTTCTCTCCGGAGATTCTGGGTTTCCTCGTTCAGCATCAGCCCGATCGGAGCTGCCCGCATCACCGAGCCGCACCCCTTGCTGGCATTGAAAGGCTTCTCCATCGTTCCGCGTTTTTGCACATTGTATTCCTCTCCGGTTCCCTGCGCCGCAATGAACTGCTGTGCCAAAGCGCTCATGCATGTTTTTCCCGGTGCGCGCTGCGCCTTCAGACGGTGATCCGTATAAATTGCCGTAAAGGGATGGGTATAGCGGATTCTGGACTGCTGCGTCGCATACCAATCCAGATAGGCCAGGTCCAGAAAAATCTCGGCGTTCGCATCCGCAGCCCCGCTTCTGCGAAGCCGGATTCCCTCGGTCAGCCCATCCATCCCGAACAGAATCATCTGCGTGTCATCGCTGACAAGAGCCTTCTGATTCGGCCCGAACTGCGGCTTTACGATTCCCTGGCGTCCATAGTGCTCCACGATCTCAGAAAGCTGCATAAACTCCACGGGAAAACCGAGCGCATCTCCGAATGCGCCTCCCATGATGCAGCCCATAAATATGTTGTAATAACGTCCTGTCGGATCCAGCATTTCATCCCCCTGTCCAGAATCCTTTATCGAGTTATTGCTAATATGTCCCTCTCAGACCTTGCAAAATTTCTCAGGCCTCCTCTGTTTTGCTCAGACCATTTCAGATTTTTCTCAGATCATTCCAGCCTGTTTCCGATCTTTTCAGGTCTCCTGCTGCTTTCCCCCGATCAGGCGGCAGATCCCCCATGCCGCGAGGGGCAGCATCGTCAGGTAATACCGCATGGTGTATCTTCCGGAGGCCTCCCAGATCTGGTGGAACAACATCCCGCCGACGAGAAAGAGAACCAGCAGAATTTCCGGCTCGGATACGGTGCGAAGGTGCTGTGCCGGCTTTTGTGCCTGTTGGACGTTCTGTGCCTGTTGGCCGTTCTGTGCCGACATTCTGAGCTTTTGCTTTCTTCGGAGCGCAGACCCTGTGACGCTGAGCAGATAAATGGTGAGTCCCAGATAGATCAGAGAGTGCGTCACATTCATCCCCCACTGAAGAATCCGGCTTCCCGTTCCGAAAATAAGAGAATCCACTAGCTTCGGAAGCTCTCCCGTATGCCGTCTCGTCTCCTCCATCTCCCTCATGGAGACACAGGTGGGATCCCCCCACTGCGACAGGAATTTTCCCGCATAAAAGCGAATGAGATACCGCTTGGAATTCTGGAATTCCCCAATCGATGCCTTCATGGTCTCTCGGGCATCCAGAACGGTCTGCTCTCTGTCATAGCCGGCATCCCGGAAAAGGCCGACATTTCTGCCGTTGTACCAGCCGTATTTTCCCTCCGTCTCCTCCATTCCCATGGCAAAATAGGCCGCAGACGGAACGCCTTCCGGCATTTTCTCAATTCCTGCTGCCCTTGCCGTTCCAAGATTCACAGCGCTCTGCGCGCCCCTGGTAAGGACAACGAACATGACGCCAAGCAGCACCGCGCGCAGGATCAGAGCTCCTGCAGATTTTCCGGAGGCTGCAGTACCGACTGTATTTCCGGAGGCTGCAGTACCGGCTACATTTCCGTAGGCTCCAGCGTTTTCGGCTGCTGCAGTACCGGCGGTATTTCCGGAAGCTCCAGCGTTTTCGGCTGCTGCAGTACCGGCTACTACACTCACTGCTACGTTCACCGCGTCCATCAGAAGAATCAGGATCATGGCAATCAGCGCCACGTAGCAGTTGGTTTTCAGCAGCGTTGCCGCAGCGATGCAGATCCCGGCCCCGATGATATCGCGAAGCCTTCTCCGGTTCAGATATCGAATCTCCAGGAGAAATGCCGCGCTCTGCACAGCAAAGGACCACAGGTCCGCATAAATAAAGGTTGCAAAGACATAGTAGAACCAGCAGCCCATTGACAGAAGCTGCATCACCGCACAGACCCTCCTGTCATGGAACAGCTCCCACGTGATCTGATACAGGAAATACAGGTTGCAAAGAATCGAGACTACGTTCAGCAGCTGGTACACCAGATAATTGGACGGACCGCACAGCGCCTGAAGCACCTGCCCGATGAGGACATAGGTCACCTGGAACGGATAGACGAACAGATAGCCGCCCTCCTGCAGTGAGCTGTAATCTCCCCTGGAAAAAGCCTGCATGATCTCATCCAGCTGAAGAGCATCGTTGGTTGCATTTCCCCGGATCACCAGCACGAGAAACAAAGACATTCCCCCTGCTGCAAGGAGCATCGGCCACGGAAACGACGGGCGCTCTCCGCTTTTCCCCTGCTCGTTCCTGCTCCTAGTCTCGTTCCTGCTCCTACTCTCGCTCCTGCTCCTGCTTCTGCTCTCGCTCCTGCTTCTGCTCTCGCCCATGGTCATGCTTCTGGTCATGCACTTCAGGACAATTCGCATCAATACCAGGATGACCGCCATGGAAAGAAGCAGCAGCGGCACATGATCCCGCACAATGTCAAACAGATCATTCTGCTCATGCTGCCGAAACCGAATTACCGTCGCAAAGCTGAAAAAAAGCGTAATCACGGATAAGATGCAAAGAAGGCCGTAGGAAAAATATATGGCAAGCTGTCTTAAGAAATTCAGTACTCTCATCATTTGTTGTCAGGCAACCTCCTGATCCATGTCGTCCGTTCTTCCATCATTGATCTGCATGGCTTCCCGTCGCAAGCATGCACAGCTTGGTTCTCTGCTGCAATCTGCAAACACGTGTACTTTTCGCTGCGCACTGCAAACATGTGCGATTTCCTGCTGCAAAGAGAACAGGATACCATGCTTCCTCTCATATTATCACATCCTATGTTCTTAAGAGAAATCGGAAGCAGGCAAACCCCAAAGAGAGCCGCGCTCTCTTTGGGGTTTGGGCTGGCAGGGCCGGTTGGAAGATAACTTTTTTCTTTTCAATGTATCTCTGACAAGACATTCTTGCAGATCAGGATCAATTTCCCCGCCGAAAATCATCCCTCCCGGAAATTTTCAGCAAATCAGGATGCATTTCTCCGTTGGAAATCATCCCTCACAGATTTTCTAGCAAATCAGGATCAATTCCCCCGCCGGAAATCATCCCTCGCAGACATTTTTAGCAAATCAGGATCAATTCCCCCGCTGGAAATCATCCCTTACAGACTTTTCCAGCAAATCAGGATGCATTTCCTCGTTGGAAATCATCCCTCCAAGACATTTCCTGCTAATCAGGATGCATTTCCTCGTTGGAAATCATCCCTCACAGATTTTTCTAGCAAATCAGGATCAATCTTCCCGCTGGAAATCATCCCTCGCAGACATTTCCTGCTAATCAGGATGAATCCCATCGAAAGAAATCATCTCTGGACAAGTATTCTTGCAAATCAGGATGAATTTCCGCCGCTCAAAAAGCGTCCTTCAAAAAGCGTCCCCCAAAAAAGCGTCCCTCAAAAAGCTTGTCCAGCTTACGAGACAGGCAGAGTACACTTGACAAGGGATACAATTCATTCAGAGAGAAATTCAATGGAATAAGAACGCCGACCAAAAAGTAAATGATAAAAAAGAAAAGATAGGAATCCGAACAGAGAAAGAAAAAACCCGAAAGCCCTGTGCACTTTGACTCCTAGCCTCAGCCAGGTGGGTGCCCGAAGCAGCTACTTTTGCCATCCCGAGAACGCCGGACAAGCCGGGGTCTTCTGTCCGTAAGGACAGGGGCGCGACAGCCATAATGCGAAACGAAGCTCCCGTTTAAAGTATTTGTAGGTTCAAAATAGCACAGGAAGAATGCTTCCAGGCAAGACTAAGTATAACAATCCGGGGGCCTTTTGTCTATGCAAAAAGGCCCCGGAAATCAGCTCCATATTTCTGCACATTCACCGGAAATCAGCTTCAGATCTCTGCGCATTCACCGGAAAGCCAGAGCTTCTCCTCCTCGTTCAGGTAAGGGGATATTTTCTCCAGAACGCTTCTGTGATAGTCGTTCAGGAGCTTTCTTGTGTGCGGCGTAAGGACGGACGGATCGATCAGATCGCGGTCCAGCGGTGCAAAGGTGAGCGGCTCGAAGCAAAGGAACGTTCCATCCGGCGTTGTTCCCCATTCGCGGCAAAGGAGGATCGTCTCGATCCGGATGCCGTACGCGCCCTCCCGGTAAACGCCGGGCTCGTCCGAAACCACCATGCCGACCTCAAGCGGCGTGGAGTCTGCTTTTTCACGTTCTCTCCAGCGGATGGTCTGCGGGCCCTCGTGCACGTTCAGAAGATAACCGATTCCGTGCCCGGTGCCGCACTTGTAGTCCATGCCGTTCTCCCACATGGGCTCTCTCGCCATGATATCGAGCGCAATGCCGTTGCAGCCCTTGAGGAATACCGTGCCCATCAGCTGAAGCTGTGAGACCGCGGTCAGCGTATAGCTGCGGCGCATCTCGTCCGTCACGGGTCCGAGGGACATCGTTCTTGTGACATCCGTTGTCCCGCGAAGATAATGTCCGCCGGAATCCACAAGAAGCATTCCCTTCGGGGAAAGCGCCGCTCCGCCGTCCTCGCCGGGCTCGTAGTGCATCATGGCCGCGTTGCTTCCGTACGCGGAAATCGTCGGGAAGGAAAGCTCCACATAATCGGAAATTCCAGCTCTCAGCTGATCCAGGTACGCGGCTGCGGAGCCCTCCGTCAGCTGCGCGCCCTCCTTCATGCTCTTTTTCAGCCAGTAAATAAACTTCGTAAGTGCTGCGCTGTCCTCCACGTAAATGTCGCGGAAATTCCGAATCTCCGTCTCATTGCGAATGGACTTCATAAAGTCCACGGGGCTCGGCGTCTCAACGAAGTGTTTTGCTTCCTCGGAGGCAAGAATCTTATCCGCAGCTGCCTTGGGCAGTGCCGCAAGATCAACGCCCTCTGCCTTCAGCTCTTCACAGATAGTCTGATCCAGGTTCTTCAGAAGAGCGCAGTACACGGAAAAACTTGTGTAATCCGGGTCGATCCAGACTCTGACCGCAGCCGGCTTTTCCCCGTCCGCGGCAGAAACCGTCTCAGCGGCAGAAACCGTCTCAGCGGCAGTGGTCCCTGCCGCTGCGCCAGCCGCGGCTTCCTCGCCAAGCGGCAGCTCCGGAAGGTCCGCAAGGAAGCGCTCATAGCTGCGGAGCGTGATGCCTGCTTCCTTTGCATATTCTTTCAGCTCCCCGGTCACCTCCTCGTCCTGAAGGTACAGAAGCGCCTTATCCTTCGTCACAACGGCGTAGGACAGCGCCACCGGGTTGCACTCCACGTCATTTCCGCGGATGTTGAAGAGCCACATGATCTCGTCCAGCTTGCTGCTGACATAGGCTGTGACATTCTTCTCCGCCATTTTCCCGCGAAGTCTTTTCAGCTTCGACTTGGCGGACTCACCCGCGTATTTTTCCGCATCCAGAAGGAAAACAGGGTGCTTCGGAAGTGCGGGGCGATTCTCCCAGGTATCTCCCGCAAGGTCCTTTTCCGCAGAAACCTCCACCTTCTTCTCGCCAAGAAGAGCGGCGAGTGCCTGCCCCTCTGCCTTGGTGATGCAGCGGCCGTCAAAGGCAAGCCGCGAATTCTCCGGCATCTCTGCCTTCAGCCATTCGTGAAGCGTCGGAACGCCGGGCTCTCCCATTTTCATCAGGGTGATGCCGCTTCCTGCAAGCTCATGCTCCGCCTGGATAAAATAACGTCCGTCTGCCCAGAGCGCGGCTTCCTCTCCCCGCACGGCGAGAATGCCTGCGGAGCCTGTAAAGCCGCTGTAGTACTCTCTTGCCTTGAAACAGTCTGCCACATATTCCGAATTGTGATAATCCGCGGTAGGAATGATCACGGTGTCCACGCCGTTTCTCTCCATCGCACTGCGAAGCGCCGCAAGACGGGCGACGCATCTGTTCTCTGCCATTTCTCTCTGTCCTTCTTTCCTGTTTTCTTTCCGACTCTCCGGTCTTTTCTCTCCTGAAATTTCCTTCCGGTCTTTTCTCCGGAAATTCTCCTTCCGGTCTTTTCTCCGGAAATTCTCCTTCCGAGAATTTCCTTTCGGAATCTCAGATGCCGAGGAATTTCTCCACCTCGGCTGCCATAGCTCTTTCGTCCTTGTCGCAGACGGTCTTATGACGGATTTCCGCGCCGCGAAGTCCTGCAACCGCCTGAGGAACAGGGGTGCCGCTTACTGCGGAGAGCGCATCTGCAAGCTCCAGATCCGGAAGCTCGTGGGGCTTTCCGAGCGCCTTCATGACCGATGTCTCGAACTTGAACGGAGAAGCTGTGGAGACGATCACGGTTCTGGTCGCATCGCCGGTCTCCTTCCGGTATTTTCCGTAAACCGCAGAGGCAACTGCCGTGTGCGGATCGATGACGTAGCCGTCCTTCTCGTAGCGCTCCCGGATTTCCTCCGCAGTCTCTTCCTCGTCAGCATAGCCGCCTGCAAAATCGCCGAGTCTTTTGCGCATCTCGTCGGTGATCTGATATTTTCCCTCCTCGGAAAGCTTCTTCATAAAGCCGGCATCCGCCTCGGCACTGTCGCCTGCGATGTGGTAGATCAGGCGCTCCAGATTGGAGGAAATCAGGATATCCATCGACGGCGAGGTGGTCAGAACGAACTCGCGGTTGCGGTCATACTCACCGGTCCGGAAGAAATCATACAGAACCTTGTTGGAGTTGGAGGCGCAGATCAGCCTGTGAACCGGAACGCCGAGCTCCTTCGCATAGTAGGCGGCAAGGATGTTGCCGAAATTTCCGGTGGGAACGACAAAATTCACGGCTTCGCCCGCGGAAACGGCTTCCGCCGCCGAAACGCCGCCGTTTACCGAAATGTCCTTCTTCTCATTCTCTGCGGCACCGAGAAGTCTCGTGTAAGCCCAGACGTAGTAGGCGATCTGCGGAACGAGGCGGCCGATGTTGATGGAGTTTGCGGAGGAGAACTGGTAGCCTGCTGCAGCAAGCTTCTCCTTCTCTGCGGGATCCGTGAAGATCTTCTTGACGCCGCTCTGGGCATCGTCGAAGTTGCCGCGGATTCCGACAACGCAGGTATTTTCCCCCTTCTGCGTCACCATCTGGCGCTCCTGAATCGAGGAAACACCGTCCTTCGGATAGAAAACAATGATCTTCGTGCCCGGAACATCCGCAAAGCCTGCCAGCGCAGCCTTTCCGGTGTCGCCCGAGGTGGCCGTCAGAATGACAATCTGCTTGTCCTCATGATTCTTCTTCGCCGCCGTGATCATCAGGTGCGGCAGAATCGAGAGCGCCATGTCCTTGAAGGCAATGGTGGCGCCATGGAAAAGCTCCATGTATTCCACGCCGTTTACGTTTCTGAGAGGAGCGATGGCCGGCGTATCAAACTTGCTGTCATACGCTGCGGCAATGCAGCCCTTCAACTCTTCCTCCGTATAATCGGTAAGAAACAGCTTCATGACTTCATAGGCAACCTCCCGGTAGGTCATTCCGGAGAGCTTCTCCAGAGAGACATCCAGCTTCGGAAGTTCTGTGGGAACGAACAGTCCGCCGTCATCCGAAAGGCCCTTCAGAATTGCCTGCGATGCCGTGATCGGTGTGCTCTCACTTCTGGTGCTGCGGTACATGATGCTCATAATCTTCCTCCTCTGCCGCGGCCATCCCGCGGCTTATTATGCCATTACCTTCATTACCTGATACTCAATCTGTCACCCCGTCAGAACCGTCGCTTCCGGGTTCTGCCTGCCGGTTTTCTACCGGTTCGGACGCTCTCACCCCTTCGGTTTTTCCTCTCCCGCCTCGGCAAGAGCCTCCCGGAGCAGCGTGTCATCTCCGGTATAGCGGGCAGCCTCCAGACCTCTTGCTTCCTTTTCAATCTGCTCCTGGAACTGCAGGAAGGCCTGATCGAGGGATTCATTGGTAAGCTCCGGGCGAACCTCATCACTTTTCTGTGGTCTTCGCCTCTTCTTCGGCTCCTTGAGAATCCACTTCTTCGCCGACGCACCGAACGGCTTCGGCGCAAGCTTCTTATCCAGAAGGGGCCGCAGAAGGTTCACAAGAAGCAGCGCATAGACCACTGCATCCTCATAAAAGCCGGCCTTCCTCACCCAGAACACGGCTGCTCCGAAGATCAGCCCGTACCAGCATCTCGCCGCAAACGAGATCGGTGAGGTCGTATAATCCTCCGCCATGACAAAGGCTGTAAACAGGAAGCTTCCTCCGCCAAGCTGAATCGCCAGCGTATAGGGAGACAGGCCGTAGCGGCCGATCAGTACATAGCATACAGAAAAAGACAGGATTGCCGCAAGAGGTACGGTCAAATCTATGATTCCCGCAAGGAACAAAATAACAACACCCGCCAGAACGGCAAGCGCCGATGCGGTCCCGATATAGCCCGCGACATTGCCGGTCAGCATCTCCAGGAGATTCGGCGTCTCCCCGCTCTGCAAAAGCGCAAGGGGAGAAACTCCCTCGTAATTCTTACAGGACAGATCGAGCATCATGCTGCGGCATACAAGGAGCAGTACACATTTTGCCGCCATTGCCGGATTGAAAAGATTGTGCCCCAGTCCTCCGGAAGCATGCTTGAACACCACGATGGCAAGCGCCGACTGTGCGGCAGCGGCCCAAAGCGGCGCACCGGGCGGCAGAATCAGGCCGCACACAAGTCCCGTGACAATGCAGGAGTAGTCCATCACGGACGCTGCCCGCTTCTTCCATATCAGATCACAGAGAAATTCCAGGACGAACGCGCAGCCAACCGAGATTCCGATCAGAAGCGCTGCATGAAATCCGTAGCGGTAAATTCCCATGCCCGCGCACGGGAGAAGTGCCAGCACGACAAAATACATCAGGTCGCCCGTGGTGATCCGGGATCGCACATAGGGGGCGGTTTCGAAGACTTTGGATATTGCCTGCTTCAAATCTGATACCTCCTTGCGTAATCTCCTGCAAGCGCGCTGTTGCGAAGACATTCCCGCTTCATCGCACCGATCTCTGCGGCAAGATCAATGCCCGCCGGGCAGACATAGCTGCAGCAGCCGCAGTCGCAACACTCCATTCCGGCATGCTCCGCAAAGGCAGGCTTGTTCCTAAGTCTTGCATCTTTGATAAGCTGCATCGGAACAAGCTGCTCGGGGCAGGCCTGAACACAGCGCCGGCACCGGATGCAGGGTGTTTCCTTTTTTTCCTCCGAAGCGCTCTTCGGAAGGCAGGTAATGGCGGAGGAGAGCTTGGTGACCGGGGCGTCCAGATTCCGGATTTCATGTCCGGTGATGGGCCCTCCCGCAAGAAGAAGCGTGTTGTCCTCTTTATAAAAGCGTCCGAGATTTCCTGCCTGCTCCAGAACATCCCGGTAGGTCTCTCCGAGGCGGACCCGGAGATTGCAGGGAGCTGCGGCGGCAGGCCCGGATACGGTAATCACTCTTTTGATCAGCGGCTCCCCGAGAAGCACCGCGTCACTGACTGCGGCAAGCGTCTGGGCATTCACCACGAGACACCCGATCTCATAGGGAAGTATTCTCGCATTCAGGCTCCTTCCGGTGACCGCATGAATCAGCTGTCTCTCCGAGCCCTGCGGATACTTATCCTTGCAGCGCCGCACATAAATTCTCGGATTGTCGATCAGAAGCTCGCGAAGGAGCTGAAACCCCTCGCGGTTCGATTCGGAAACGGCGATGATTCCCTTCGCCTTCGGGAAAAGTCCAAGAAGAATGGCCAGTCCGTCAATGACCTTCCAGGGATCCTCCAGAATCCGGCGGTAGTCACCGGTCAGATAGGGCTCACACTCCACACAGTTGGCAATGATCGTATTCATCGTCGTCCTGCTGGCATTCAGAAGCTTATATTCCGTCGGAAGTCCCGAGCCGCCAAGACCTGCAATGCCCGCATCCCGGATCGCCGTCAGGATTTCCTGCCTCGTCATGCGCGTGGGATCGATGTCGTGCCGCCTTGCAAACGGCACATACTGCCCGTCATTCTCAATAATAATGGAAGGAACCGGCTTCCCCGAAATGTCCGGCACATCCTCCATCGCAACCACTCTCCCCGACACCGAGGAATGAAGGTTTGCGGACAGCTCCCCGTCCGCCCGTGCGATCAGCTGCCCGCAGCAGACATATTCTCCCAGGGACACGACAGGAACTGCCGGCTCGCCGATGTGCTGTTTTAACGGGAAAAACATCTTCCCCTCAAACGGAAATACCTCCCGGATCTTCCGATCCTTCGAGAGGTCCTTTCCGGAATACGGGTGAATCCCGCCCGTGAATGTCAGTCTTGCCATTTTATCCCTCGCTGAGGCAAAATTTGCGAAGCCGCTTTTTATTCCGGCCTCCCGGAGAGGCTACTGTTTTGCCATCTCAAATTCTTCCAGATATTTCATAAAATCCTGCTCCGGCACCGGTTTCGAGTAGTAGAAGCCCTGCAGATATTCGACGCCGTGCGAAATGAGCATATCCCGCTGCTCCTTCGTTTCCACGCCCTCTGCCACTGCCTCGCGCCGAAGTCCCCGGATGAGGGAAAGCATGTTCTCAAAGATCACATGATTGTCCTCGCTCTCCCCTTCTGCCCACAGAAAGCTCTTGTCCACCTTGATAATCCGAAACGGGAAATTCTGAATGTAGGACAGGTTTGCCCGTCCGGTTCCGAAATCATCCAGAGCAAAAGAAAAGCCGTCTTTCGTCAGCTTCTCCATGACACTTCGCATGGTGTTTATGGAGTATACCATTGCAGATTCCGTAATTTCCAGATTGATTTCCGACGTTGAGACCCCATAGCCTTCCGCGATGGAAAGCAGGCGCTCCGGAAGCTGCGTATCCATGCACTGAACAGCTGACAGATTTACTTCTACAAACTGAAGACCTGCATGCTGCGGAGCTCCGGAGGAGAGGAATCGGCACACCTCCGTGAAAACAAAATCTCCGATCTGTGCAATCATTCCGGTCTGCTCTGCAACCGGAATGAATTCTTCCGGAGAAATCATTCCAAGCTCCTCATCCTTCAGGCGCACCAAAGCCTCTGCCGAATGTATTTTTCCACATTTTGTATCATAAATCGGCTGATAATAAACTTCCAGCGAACGATTTTCCAACGCCCTCCGGACCGCCATTTCCACGGAAATTCTGCGCTCCTCCTCCCGCAGCTCATCCGCCAGATAGATCCGGTCCTTCGGCAGCCGGTCGTTGTATTCCGCTCCGACAAAAATCTCCAGCTGCTCCTGCGTCTTCATCTGCTCCGGCACCTTCGTCATCCAGACCTGAACGGAAATCGGCATCCTCATGGTATGGAACTCCCAGACTCCGGAGAACTTGTTCAGAATCTGCTGTGCCACAGAAGAAGCCGTTTCCTCCGTACAGCCGCCGAGGAGCAGTGCAAACTCGCCGGTTCCCGTGCGGTAAATATGCGTTCTTGCACCCTCAAACCTCATCAGCCATCTGCCAAGCTCTCTCAGAATCCGGTTCGTGGTATCCATACCGAGCATCATGCTGTAATGCTGATAATGCTGCAGCTTCACGGCAATGGCATAGGAAGACATCCGATTTCCGAACAGAACCTCGGCATCCCTTTTCAGCGCATACGCACTGAAAAGTCCGGTTTCTGCATCCATCATTTCATCGTTGTTCTCAAGAACCAGGAAGCACCCGGTCAGAAAGAGCGACTGCATGAAAATGGAAGCACGAAGATATGGATTGATCAGCTCCAGAATCAGTCCGCCAAGAAAAGCATAAAAGCAGATCAGAATGTACCAGAAATCCTTTCCCATGGATTTCCGATACCGAAGAAGAAGCAGCATGCTGTAAAGGACATAGCAGCTCGCTACAAACGCATAAAACGGATAAAAGCTCTCCCTGGTGTACTGCCCGGAAACGTCATAGGAATAAAGAAGTCTGCGGATGCATGGAAGAACCGTCGCCACTGCAAGCGCAATTTCGGGAATGGAAAAGATCAGATATTTCTTCCATGTGTAGCTGTAGGCCCGCCCGGTCAGCTCGAGCACATAGAGCGCCATCAGATACTCCACGGAAATATGAAAGAAATGAGAAAAACAGGTCACAATCTCCAGAAGGAGAAGATTGCTGCTGCCGACATTACGAAACGCTCCTGTCGCAAACTCGGCAAACGCAGAAAGCATCAGCGTCAGTGTCATAAGCGCAACAAGATGCGAACGGAGATTCCGGACATTTTTCTTCCTGAAAAAAGTAAACATAAGAAAAAGGTTCAGAAACCCCGCACACAGATCAAAATTCAAATTGTATCGGCCGCTCGGATATATCATAATACCTAAGATATTAACACATATTCCGAGAGGATATTAATACTTATTTGGTGGACATTTCATAGGGCTTTTCTCTGGATTCCTGCAATCCAACCAAATCAGGATGCATTTCCCGGCGGGAATCATCCCTGCAAGAGCTTTTCTGCATATCAGGATGCATTTCCCCGCTAGAAATCATCCCTACAAGACTTTTCCTGCAAATCAGGATCAATTTCTCCGCTGGAAATCATCCCTGCAAGAGCTTTTCATCATATCAGGATGCATTTCCCCGCTGGAAATCATCCCTGCAAGAGCTTTTCTGCAATTCAGGATCAATTTTCCCGGCGGGAATCATCCCTGTGAGAAGAATCATGTAAATAGAGATGAATTTCCAAGCCGAAAATCATCCCTACAAGACTTTTCCTGCAATTCAGGATGCTACGACTCCTTCCAGATCCCCCAGGCGATCCCAACCTTTCCGCCCGCGCGAAGAAAATCCTTCATCCTTCTCTGCAGGGAAGTATCCTCTCGGAGATTTTCCAGCTCTGCAGACTTCTGCTGCCCGGCGGCAGGCTTGTATACCCACTCCAGATAATCCGTCGCGTCCGGATTTGTCTGCATAATTTCAAAGCGGGCAGCAAATGCAAGAATTCTGGAATCCGACGGCAGAAGTTCTTTCAAGGCTGGAGAAAGGAGCCAGGATTCACACATCCCGGGCCATCCCGCTGTTTCCGGAAAATTCTCCGCAAAGAACTGCTTCTGCTCTGCATACGATGCATCCACCCGGTCATCGGACAGATCTGCATCACTCGGAATATGGATGCTGATCACCTTCTCTTCGTCATCGATCTGATATTCCAGCTCTCCGATGCGAAACAGCTTTCCTTCAATCTGATGCGGTGTCCAGAAGCCGCGGTCAAACCCATACACGCCATACGACACCTTGTGCTCCCGCACAAAGCGAGAGAAGCACTTCATCGTCTCGATATAAATTTCCTCGCTGATCCGGTTCCAGGGCTCTTGTTTCCTCGCTTCATATGCAGCCATCGTCTGCTGAAAGAGCTCATCCAGGCCATGCTCCGGTTCATTTGCCCGTAGATTCAAAGTCTCTTCCGACTCCCTGTTCAGCGCATTTTCCTGCATTCCGGAAAGCGCCCCAAACGCCCGCTCATCGGCAGCAAAACTATCATCTCGTTCCCCGGCCATCCGGACAAGCTTGTCTGTGACCTCCTGCGCCATATTGATCCGTTCCAAAAATTCTCTGTAACTCAAAACGCTTCTCCCGTTTTCTTCTGCCTTCGCCTGCCTTCTTCTGCCAGCTTTCTGCTTACTCCTGCCTGCATTCTGTCATGCCATCCTCTGCGAAATCTTCCCGGAAAATCTCCTGCAAAAGAAATCCGGTCAGGGATTCTGCCATTTTGCGCTGTCTTTGGGCAGATGGGTGCCCGTCACATCCGGTCACTTCGCCGGGAGGCATGGGCTCCTCGCGGTGCATCCGAACAGGAACGCCGCTCTCTGAGAGCCTTTGAACGGCTTCCTCCACTCTGGGAAGGAGCCTTTGCGACATCACGCCGAAGGTACAGACAATTTCCGCTCCGGGATTCCGGCGATGAATGTTCCTTACAAACTCGCAGTATTCCTCTTCAAACCGCTCTTCCCTCTCCCGGATTCCTCTGGTATAGCTGTCATCATTGGTTCCCAGATTGATGACAACTACCTGCGGACAAAAGCTTGAAAAATCCCAGCTCTCCGGCCTCCATCCATACCTTTTTGCAAGCACCGCGTCAGTATGCGGATAAAGGGCAGGCATCAGCACATCCGTCAAAGGCTCATTCTCCTCCGGTTCTATATACCTGGAAATCACGCCGATTCCGCTGAAGGAAACCAGCTGATAATCCGCATCCAACGCTCTTGCACACTGAACTGCAAAGGCATCGTCCGCACTTTCGGTTTCCGTAGAAAACAAATTCTCCGGTTTCCCAAGCACTCCATAGCCACAGGTAATGGAATCTCCGATAAACTCAATTTTCCGGTCTTTCTTATCTGTCGGCCGGATCTCTGCTTCCTCATCGGTGTAAAAGGCCAGAATTCCCGAGGATGCATACTGCACCTCGGATTCCTTCACAAGACAGACCACCATCGTCCGGAGATCTTCCTCCGAGTCATTCCCTTCCGGATCATCCCGCTTCCGGACATCCCCCTCCGGAAGGAGCGGATAGAGGTGCCTTCCCGGCATAAGCGGAAAGCGCCGTACCAGCTGATGATCCAGGTACAGCGCCATATAGCAGGGATACTGCGTGCCGTCCGTCTGATCTTCGCAATAATCCGAGAGCAGCTCACAGGATAAGCTTCTTCCCGTAAAGGTAAACTCGACATAGCTTCCGGAATAGCAAAGATAACGTGCTCTTCTGCCCGTGTTTTCTCCGGTATGCACAAGTGTTCTTCCGAGAATCTTCATGTTCCCGGCATCCGGCCCCCAGCTTCTTCCCTCCGGATGTTTCGTTATCCCCTTCGGGTGCTTCGCCGCCCCCTTCGAGCTCTTCGCTGCTTCTTCCGGACGTTTCGTTTCTCCCTCCGCCATGTCTCACATCCTTTATCGCATGCCATTCCCGCAGCAGATGAGCTCATACGAGCCATCCGCTGCGGGTGATTTCATGGAAACGCTGTGCTTTGAATTATCCAATCACAGCCGTCGTCACAATGTAATTCCACCGGTTATAGTCAAGGGTAGTGACGTCTGCGCCTTCGCAGTACGCAAACGGAAGAACCGGCTTCTCCAGCTCGTCAATTTCGGCAATCTCTCCCGACAGATATTCTTCCAGGCGCTGCTGCACCTCCAGAATCCGCTGACGAAGCCCGCCGATCCGGAGCGACTGCACCTCAAAGCCAAAGGCCTTGTTTTCACTCATCCACTGCTTCCGGAAATCCTGGTAGAACCGGTCCAGCTTTCCCAGCAGCTGCGGGATCGCTTCCTCCGCAATTTCCCGGAGCTTTTCCCGGTCTCCTGCGTCATACGCCGTTCGGATGACCATGCCAAGATTCGCCTTATCCTGCAAAACCCTGCACAGAGAGGCCTGCGTCTTCAGAACGTAGCAGAGACTGCTGCCGCTGCTGTCCCTGACCGCCTGTTCCAGCTGCTTCGCCGCATCCTCGTAGTACCCATTTGACAACTGGTTCGCCGCATCCTCGTAATATCCGCTTGCCAGCTGCTGTGCGAGCGGATCGAATATCCCAAGCAGAGCATCGTTGTAGAGAAGGAACTTTCCTGCGTTGTTCACGCGGTCCTCACGCGCCGGAAGAGGGTTACTGAGGTCAAGCTTCATATAGTCCTCTTCCCGGATTCCGGTCAGTGCGTAAAATGCAGCTTCCGGCAGGTTATCCTCATAGACCAGCCTGGCATCCTCAAACAATCCTGGCAGAATCGAGAACTGGCTGGCTTCTCCGCCGTTGTCTCCCCAGCCGGTCATCACCACGGAAGTGATTCCGTTTCTTCTGCACGAAGAAAGGGCTGCCTTTCCGATCACAGCGCTGTAGCGATTGTGCGGCGCAAAGCCAATCCACTTCCATACGCCCCCGGCAAAGCTCACCTTGTCTGTCATCTTTCGATGCTGGCGGAGCATATCATCATAATGCTCTTCGTCTGCCGAATAATAATCCCAGTAAACAAGCTCCAGACCCTCCGGAATTTTTACATTCTCAGCCATGGGCTTGTCTTTCACATAGTACTCACCGCCAAACGCAAGGCGGAAAAACATATCGCTCCACATCTGCGGCTGAAGACCGTATTTTCTGCAGATCTCCATGACGCGTTCCAGATGCTTCTGAATGATTTCCACACGGTTCTGATAGCCGTGCGCATCCAGATACTTCCCAAGTCCGACCATGTGGGCCTCGTCCATTCCAAGATTCACGCGGCGGGAAGGAAACGCATCGGACACCGCCTTCAGGTAATGATCGAGGAACTCATACGTCCGCTCATCCCCGGCAAGAAGAATATCATCGGTATCAATGAATTTCTGATAATGCTCATACCTGGTAATCTGATTGAGATGTGCCAGCGTCTCGACATACGGGCGAATCTCTACGCCGAAGAGCTCTGCATAGCGGACAACCTCCGCAATCTCTTCCTTTGTATAGACTCCGCGCATATAGCCAAAATACGGCTCCTCCGGGATCGCGAGGGTATCCTCCAGATACAGCCCGATGAAATGATATCCCATCAGAGCCGCCTGTCTGACCAGTTTTTTCAACGTATCCACTCTGGCCACGGCATTTCTGGAGCAGTCTGCCATATATCCGATTTCGGAAAGCCAGCGCTCCCCCTTCCCTTCCGCCGCGGTACTGCCCGCCGCCGCAAGGAGTGCCCGGCATAAATCCGGCTTCGTTCCATAAGCCATATGCAGAACTCCATCCGACTTCGTATAACGATAGCCGACCTCCATCCCCTGCTCTGCAGTCAGCGCATACGCTTCGGTATCCGCTCCGCGCTCCAGAGCCGGAGCAATTTCCTGAATCAGTTCCGGGTCAATGCCCTTGATATCCCTTATTTTCATAGTAACCTCTCTGTGGCAAAATCCCCGAAGGCGGTTTTGCCGAATGCGTTACCCCCTGCATTCCCCGAGCGCCTGTACAAAGCGCCTGGTGATGTCACGGGGCCTGGTGATTGCGGTTCCCACAACTGCCGCAAGAACCGGCTCCTGGAACACTCTCTTAAGCTGATCGACCTCCCACACACCGCCTTCCGCGATGATCGGAATGCTCAGCTCATGTTGATTTCCCGGATGGCGGACGGATCCACCTTGAACTTCCGATCCGCTGTCATGAGTCCGTTGATCTCCTGCTGCACGTCCGAAACCTGTGTATAGCAATATCCGCACACATACGGAAGTGCCTTGATGGCAGACGTCACAGAGTCAAAACGCCGGATGAATTCCTCCTCATCCTTCACCATATCTCCGTAGCCCCAGCCTTCTCCTGCTCCCGCAAAGGCAATTCCTCCGTACTCACTGATGAGGACCGGCTGGCCGCGGTAGGAATACCCCTCCGCCAGGGCAAAATGATCCTTGCAGTGCGGCAGCCTTCCGGCAAGAATGTCCTCCTTCCGGGTCAGATACCGGTCCGCAAGCGCATCTCCCCACGCCTCATAGTCGTGCAGGGTAAGAAGGTCCGATACGGTATGCTCCCATCCGTCGTTTACCACAACGGGCCGCATGGGATCCAGGCTCTTCGTCAGGTAATAGATGGCTTCCGTGAAACACTGCTGCGAGCGATCGGTTCTGACCTTCGGGATTCCCCAGGATTCGTTGAAGGGAACCCAGGTAATGATCGACGGATGGTTGTAGTTCTGCCTGACGATCTCCGTCCACTCACGGGTAAACTGCTCCACCGCCGCATCGGAATACGAGTACGAGGCCGCCATCTCGCTCCAGACAAGCATTCCCTTCACATCACACCAGTACAGAAAGCGCTCATCCTCAAGCTTCTGATGCTTGCGAAGGCCATTGTAGCCAAGCTCATGAATCCGGTCGATGTCCTCGATCAGTGCCTGCTCCGAGGGCGGAGTCAGATGACTTTCCTCCCAGTAGCCCTGATCCAGAATCAGCTTCTGATAAACCGGAGCGCCGTTCAGAAGAACCTGGGAATCCTTGATCTGCACCTCTCTCATTCCGAAATAGGAATCCGCGCGATCAATCTCCTTCCCGTTCCAAAGGAGCCGAAGCTCCATGTCATATAAATTCGGTGCGTCCGGGCTCCAGAGGTGCACGCCCCACTGATCCGCAGGATCCGGCTTATCCAGTCCGATCCGGAAGACAAGGTGCTCCTGTGCCAGGAGCCTTGCGCTTGCCGTCAGCTCCCCGTGGTAAAATACGACCGCCTCCACCTCCAGAGAGGACATATCTGCCCCGCAGGTCCCGGCAGCTTCCGCTGAGCCTCCATCCGCCCCGCAGCCATTCCTCCGAAAATGCTCCAGGTTCAGGGAGACCTCCGCCTCGATTTCATTTCTCTGCAGATCCGGCGTCAGCTTCACCCGCTCCAGATAGGCCTCCGGCACCCATTCCATCCAGACCGTCTTCCAGATTCCGGTTGTCTGCACGTACCAGCAGGCAAAATTCTCCTTCATCCAGCGCTGCTTGCCGCGCGGCTGCTCCCGGCCAAGAGAATCCTTCACGCAGACGACAATGCGATTTTCTCCGGCACAGATGCTGTCTGTGATGTCGAAGGAAAACCGCTCATAGCCGCCCCTGTGGCTTCCTGCCTTCTTCCCGTTGATCCAGACCGTAGTCTCGAAATCACTGCCCTCAAAATGAAGAAGCAGCCGCTTTCCGTCCGTTCCGACCTTCTGTCCGCCGTCCTGCTCCAGGGCATCTTCCATTCCGTTTTTCTGTCCGTCGCCCAGCTTCGAAGAATTTCCCGCAATGAAGAAGCTCTTTTCATACCACACGCAGGAATGCACCGTCTCGTCCCCGATGCCGCTCGCAGCGGTCTCATAGGTAAAAGGAACCTGGATTTCCCGGACTCTGTCCCCCGGGAGCCCGAGGGCCGGC
>ERZ1035014.391-NODE-391-length-20424-cov-13.849870_pt1 | contig 20424 bp, 16 predicted proteins | sample MGYA00520620_ERZ1035014 | MGnify/ENA primary metagenome ERZ1035014 (study PRJEB33766, sample SAMN09781744) | gut metagenome | biome: gut microbiome | host: Homo sapiens | place: Madagascar | study: EMG produced TPA metagenomics assembly of the PRJNA485056 data...
AAACACATTTTATTAATTAACCATAAATGTGTCTATCTATATCAGTATAAGTCAGCTCGTCTCATGTTCACCGGTTCCCCATCACGTGGTCCCCGAGGGACCGCTTGGAGAGCATGGCTGGAACTCTGTGTAGTAGATTTGTTTATTGTCAGTAAATAAAAAATAGTAGATTTATTTATTGGCAATAAACAAATTTGGCGTAATTTATTTGGTATGTCATTCCTATCTGGAAGTGGTTAACAGAATAACCTTATAGAAGAAGTATTTTTAATACAATTAAGAACTCTATAAAAGGCTACGTATTTCCTCCTTCCCAATCGTATTATTAGTAAAACAAAAGGAAAAGATGACCTATGCTACTGTAAGCTTCCTTGAACCAGGAACACAGGCAGAACAGCAGCGTACCACAGCCATCGTGAAGACCAGCGATAAGGGCGGTTATTACATCGACGTGTTCCGCAGCCGAAAGAAGGTGATGGATGCGGCAAGCTAATTTTTAAGCAATCCCTATAGCAATGGTTTATCATCGCTATAGGGATTGTTCTTGTTGTATAGCCAAGCCATTATAAAGGCGATTTCATCTCGTGAGCAAGGGAATACTTGTGGTAGAATTGCTGGTTGAATCATTATTTTTACTCCAACTAAACCTTCATAACATCACTTGGCAGGAATACTCGCATACCCTTAGCACAATGAGTTGGAGACTCCTTTAAGAATAGCACAAGATGAATTTCCTGCCCTTTCTTAATAAAAGGCAAGTACTTAGCTTTCTGCTCCAAAACATTCATGAGCCTGTCGGCATCTTCATCGTGCGTCCATTTACATTCTCCTACCAAGATATGCTTCTTATCAATAGACTCTGCCACAACATCCAACTCAACCATCTTTCCATCCTTATTTTCTGGCGGAAATATCTTACCCCACCAACGAGATGCGACATTGTAGGCTATGCCATCTATAATATTTCCACTAACATATTCACGACAAAGTAATTCCCTGCATTGACCTATAAATTGTGGAAGTTGAGATAGAACCACTTGCATCACTATATCCATTCTTCCTAATTCCAAAATAGAACGATAAGGCACAATAAACTGATAGTGAAAACGTAAAAGAGAATCATTGATATGATAAATTCCCTTCTTACTTTTCTTAGGACTCTCACCAAAAGGAACCTCTCGACTAACATAGCCAAGTTCTCGCAACTTGCTTAAAGGTTCAGAAATCGTGCTGCTATCTTTACCTGCCCTATTTGCAATTTCAGACAATTTGTTGGCACCATTGCCTATAATAGTCAACAAAGTAGATGCCTGCACTGTATCTCTCATATCATCACGAAGTAGGCGTTGAGGTTCTTCTATCAAAGGTCCCTGCGGATCAAGCAATACCTTACGAATGGCCGTTTCCTTATCAGGATAATCCCTACGCAATTCCCAATAACGAGGCACTCCTCCCCAAATAGCATATTCCTCCACGGCTTGCACAGCATCACATTCCATAGCCATACTCATATATTGGGCAGGAATAGGCTGCATCTTCATAATTTCATTGGCAAGGCCATAGAGGGGCGACTGTCGGTTGAGTACATACCCATGCATCAACTGCTGAGAAGAGCCACACAATACCAAATCAAACTTCAATATTTTTTCATTCAGGAGTTTCTGAATGATGGAGGGAAGTACATCACAACTTTTCACCAAATAAGGGAACTCATCCAAGCAGACCAACATACGCTCAGAGAGCTGATTATTGAAACTTCTAAACAAAGTTTCCCAATCTGGGTAAATCACTTTGTCAAAACCATCTATTACAGAAGCTGCAACTTTGGAAAAAGCTACACGTTGAACAGTCTCTGACGAAGTGTCGCTCAAAAAGTAAATCGCCTTATGCCGTGCTTTGACGATGCGTTTGATAAGCTCTGACTTACCGATTCTACGCCTACCATAAATGACGATAAACTGAGTATCTTCTCTATGAAGGGCTTCATTCCTTCGCTCTAATTCTGCCCCTTCTATCTATGAGTTTCTTAAATTCCATAAGCTTTGCGTTAGAAATATCTTGCACAAAGATAATCTTTTTCAAAGATATTTCCAAATGTCTGATAATTAAAGTGATATTTATTATTGAACTTTAAATAAAGTTACTTGCTTGGATAATCAACTTCGTTTGCATAACGAATAAGAAACTTAAGAAATATGGGGAATGCGTCATAAGAAAAATTGCAGATTCTTGATGCAATATTTATGGAATTGTGCCGTTTTTCTTATATAATCATTCTCAAAATATGAATAGTATGAAAAAGTATATGATGGCAGTCGCCTTGATGGTGCTTCCTGTAATGACAGCCGTGGCGCAAGATGTAGAAAATCCTGTGGGGAAAATATCTGTTATCCCTCGCATTGGTGTGGTGCTCTCTAATTGGAGTAATAATAAAATCTATTTCACGACTGAAGAAAATGCTGACCATATGAAATCCAAATATCAAGCTGGATTTATGGGCGGTGTTGATTTCGAATATCGGGCTACTGAACAGGTGGGCATCAGCTTGGGAGCTTATTATGCCAAACAGGGCTTCCGATGGCCAAGTTATCAGACGGAAAGTAAGGATAATGGCAAGACGGTGCTGACGGGGTATAACAATCAGCACGTGGATCTGAACTATATTCAAGTGCCTCTGATGGTGAAGGCCTACGTCACACGCCAGTTGGCTTTGCTGCTGGGCGTACAGGCTGGCTTCCTCTTGGGTGATGGTAAGTATAAGGGTGATTCTTCGGAAGTGACTATTGATAAGACAGGAAATTCGTCTTATGAGGAGAAGGAATCCTTTGATGAGAAATGGCCTGCTAAGAAATGTGATGTCTCTATTCCGATAGGAGTGTCTTACGAGTATCAGAATGTGATATTGGATGCGAGATATCAGTTAGGATTGAGCAAGGTGGATAAGGTCGCCAATATGCCAAGCCAGTCTAAGACGAATGCCTTTACGGTTTCTGTGGGCTATCGTTTTACGCTGTAATTCTTCTCTCTTAATCCCCTGATGCAGGGAAAATCAATTATTTATTGCATCCAAAAGAATTTGTTAATAAGTATTCTTCTTATTTGATTCGTATTAATAATAAACAATAACGATGAAAATAGGAAGAATACTTTTTTTGATGTCTGCTCTTGCCTTCTCGCAAGCGGGAATGGCAAATCATCAGGCTTCGGATAAGAACTCTGCGGCAGACAAGATGTGGGTGCTTGATGTGGATAAGCAATTAGAATATTGCCACAAGCAAGTGGGTAGAGCTCTGGATGAATTGCGCCAGAAGGATGGCTGTTATGACTTCTCGATGGAACCGCGCAATATCCTGAAGGGCGACAGACAGAAGGGATGGAACTGCCGCAAGGCAACTCCTGAGGAGTGGTGCGACGGATTCTGGCCGGGCATTCTCTGGATGGATTATCAGAACACTGGGGATGAGGCTGTACGCAAGGCTGCTGAGGGCTATACGGAATCTTTGAAGGGTATTGCCTACCGTCCCTGCTACGACCATGACATCGGCTTTCTGATGTTCTGCTCCTACGGCAAGGGATATGAGGTAAATCACTCTCAGGAATATAAAGATGTGATTCTCGCTTCTGCTGATTCACTCGCTACGCTTTTCAATCCTGTCGTAGGTACGATATTGAGCTGGCCGAGAGAGGTGAAACCCCGCAACTGGCCTCACAATACCATCATGGACAATATGATGAATCTCGACATGATGTTCTGGGCTGCCAAGAACGGAGGCAACAAACTGCTCTACGATTTGGCGGTGACTCATGCCATGACCACGATGAAAAATCACTTCCGCCCGGATGGCAGCTGCTATCATGTGGCAGTATATGATACCATCAATGGCGATCTCATCAAAGGTGTGACCCATCAGGGCTATGCTGACCATTCGATGTGGGCAAGAGGACAGAGCTGGGCCATCTACGGCTATACGATGGTTTATCGCTATACGCACAACAGGGTATTCCTGGACTTCGCTCAGAAAGTGACCGATATCTATATCAAGCGATTGAAGGAAACGAGCGACGATCTCGTTCCTCTCTGGGATATGGATGATCCACGTGGGGTGAAAGGTGGCGCTCCTAAGGACGCCAGTGCTGCTTGTGTTGTGGCAGATGCCTTGTTGGAACTCCAGCAGTATGTGGGAGGTGAGAAAGGTGAGGAATATAAGCAGTTTGCCTTGCAGTCTTTGGCTCAGTTGAGTACAGACCGATACCAGAGTGGCAAGAAGAATGTTGCTTTCCTCATGCACAGTACAGGTCATCATCCTGCAGGAAGCGAGATTGACGCCAGTATCATCTATGCCGACTACTATTATCTGGAGGCATTGATGAGGGCAAAGGCATTGAAATGATTGAGACTTGTAGCTAAGGTTTAGGTTTATATTAAAATTATTTAGTTTGGTTTTGTAGATTGTCAAAGGATAACAAACAGAACAGTCAATAGGTTTTATAAAATCTGTTGACTGTTTTTCTTTTGTTGCTAATGCATTGATAAATCCCGAGAGAAAAATGAAAGTGGGGTATGGGAATGTTTTATTTAAAGCATTGCAAAGATCGATATTATAGAAAGCAGTATTATAGGAAAGAAGAATCCTGAAACTTGTGAGGATGGAATGGTAATTACCGATGATTTCATCGCAGTCATTGATGGCAGGGAACAAAAGCTTCGATGACCGTACTTACATACGATTTAGGGTATAAAATAACGCTCTTAAATAGTTGTAAATCATAAATAAACACAAAATACACAAACTTGTATAACACAACCTTGTGTATCTTGTGTTTATTTATTATATTTGTACTCAAAAAACAAAAGACTATGCGTATGAAGATGAGGGAAAACGAGCAGAGCTTCGTGTTTGGAGTATCTGTATCTGACTATAATTTTATCGGTCGAAAAGAGGAGATAAGAAGGTTGAAGATGAACTTTGAAGAGGGTATCAATACCATCTTGATCTCTCCAAGACGATGGGGCAAGACTTCATTGGTAAGAAAAGTGTGCGAGGTCGTTGACAGAAAAAAGGTAATTCCTGTATTTGTGGATATATTCAAATGCAAGACAGAATATGAGTTCTATAATGCCTTGGCAGAGGCTGTACTGAAACAGACGGCTTCGAAGGCTGAACTTTGGATGGATAATGCCAGGGACTTTATTGCCCGATTGTCACCCAAGGTAAGTTTTTCTCCAGAGCCAAACTCTGAGTTTGCATTGTCTTTAGGTATTAGTCCAAAGACGCATGCACCTGAAGAGATATTGAGCCTTGCAGAGGAAATAGCCCAGAAGAAACAGAAGAGAATCGTGGTTTGCATAGATGAGTTCCAGCAGATAGGAGAGATGGCTGATAGTGTAAGCATACAGAAAAGGTTGCGTTCCGTATGGCAACATCAAAGACTTACCTCTTATTGCCTTTTCGGAAGCAAGAAGCATACCATGATGAATGTGTTTCAAAAGCGAAACATGCCTCTTTATCAGTTTGGTGACTTTAAGTTTCTTGACAAGATTCCTACAGAGACATGGGTGGAATACATCGTGCAGCATTTTAAGGATAGGCAACGAACGATATCGGCGGAACAGGCTGCTAAGATCTGTCAGTTGGTAGATAATTATTCTTCTTATGTGCAGCAATTGTCGTGGCTCGTCTTCTCGCTCATTGATGAAGGACAGGTTGTGACAGATGAACATCTCAAACAAGGTGTTAAGGACTTGCTCAATAGTCAGGAGCAGCTTTTCATGCAGCAGATTGAACCGCTTACCGCATATCAGATGAACTTTTTGCGTTGCATCTTGTCCGGACATCACGATGATTTTGGAGAAACTGCTGTTAGAGAGGAATTTCAACTAGGAAGTGTTTCTAATATCACTCGTTTGAAAACTGCATTGGTAGATAAAGACATAGTGGAAATGAGTGGCAAACGCTATTATATAACCGATCCGGTTTTTGCGTTATGGTTTAGAAGTAGAATGTTTTAGTAAAACGTAAACGATATAAGTTCAGCTTAGGCATCTGTGCTTATATCGTTTTATTATCTGATGTCCTACGTATAAGTCGCTCCCCAATCGTATTCTTATTAAAAAACAGATAAAGATAAGAACAACTCGTATGAAACAGAAAGTACTTTATATGGCAGCCTTGATGCTCCTCTCTTCCTCTTTCGGTATGGCTAAGAAGAAGGTGGAGGATCCTGAGATTACCAAGTTGAAAGCTAAGATTGAGAACGTGATGAGCCAGGTGGATAAGCAACCCGACTGGCTCTATTCTCGCTTGCAGATGTTTTGGAAGACAAATGCATCAGATGTGTTTGTTAATGGTGAGGCGTTTGCCCATCCCGGTGGTGAGCGGGCAGCTGTGCCTACCGTGAAATACAATGGTACCCGAAGTGTGGCTTCTAATTATAATCGACCTAAGTTGGAAGACTTGGTGCCTTACGATGACGATGAGCAGGGCAATGTGACCTATATTAATAAGGTAACAGGAAAAATGGAGAAGACCTCTCCCGCCAAGACGGGTTGCAACATAGCTGGCGTGAACCGTCAGATTATCAGTTTGGCCCGTGATGCCGCTCGCATCTATGCCGCCACTGGCGATATGCGCTATGGACAGATGGCAGCAAAGGTGTTCGATGTCTATATGAAGGGCATCGCCTATCGCAATGTGCCTATCGACTTGAATCATGGTCATCAGCAAACCTTGGTGGGCATGACTACCTTTGAGGTTATCCACGAGGATGTCATTAACGAACTCACCCAGATGTATCCTCTCATCAAACCTCTCGTGAAGGATGACCAAGCCGTTATCGAGGCTGGTTTCAAGAAATGGGCGGAGAACATCATCGCCAATGGTGTGCCTCATAACAACTGGAATTTGTTTCAGGCCGATTTCATCATGAAGATAGCCTTGGTATTGCAAGATAACCAAGCCTACGCAGATGGCAAGGGCAAGCAATACTACTTGGATTATATCGTAAATCAAAATAGTATTCGCCAGTGGAGCATGAACAAACTCATCGCCTTCGGCTTTGATGCCAATAGCAAGACTTGGTATGAGTCGCCAGGCTATAGCACCACGGTGCTTAGCACTCTCTGCGATTTCGCCAACATGCTGGATGAGAAGGCAGGCATCGACCTCTTCAAGCAGCGTCCTATCCTGATAGACGGCGTGAAGACCTCTGCCGAATATCTCTTCCCTAACCGTATGATTGCAGGTTTTGGCGATACTCATCCAGGTTATCTCAATACAGGTGGCATTAACCAAGTATTGAAGTATGCCACTCGCCATAAGAATAAGAATCTTATCTCTGAGATGAATCTTCTGAAGAATGCAGTGGCTCCCCAAGCTCCTATCTCTGAGATCGAGGCATATACGAGCACCTTGTTTTATGCTCCTAATGTATCGTGGATAGCGATGCGAAGTGGCATGGACAAGCAGCACGACTTGATGGCTTCCGTCAATGCCAGCCTTGGCAACCACCAGCATGCCAACGGCATCTCGCTCGAACTCTATGGCAAGGGATATGTATTGGGACCTGATGCAGGTATCGGCAGAACCCTCTATAGCGGCTTGGACTATCAGGAATATTATTCCCAGATGCCAGCCCACAACACGGTAGTGGTGGATGGTGTATCAAGCTATCCTGTAATGATGTCTCAGCATGCCTTCAAGGTTGTCGCCTCTTATCCGGAGGTAAGCAAGGAGCAACCTGCCAGCAAGAAGCTCTCCGAAAAGAAACTTTCTATTCAGAAGGATTCTGAACTTAAGGATAAGATCACTTACGCTACCGTAAGTTTCATTGAGCCTGAGACTCAGGCGCAGCAGCAGCGTACCACCGCCATCGTGAAGACATCTGCTAAGGGTGGATATTACATAGATGTGTTCCGTAGCAAGAAGAAGGAAGGTGGCGACAAGACCCACGATTACTTCTATCACAATCTCGGACAGGAGATGAAGGTGATGGATGCCACATCAGGTCAGCCGATCGATATGAAACCAACGGAGGAACTTGCCTTCGCTGGTGGTCATCTCTATGCCTATTCTTATATCTATGATTCTTATATCTATGACAAGAAGAGCGCAGAGATGCAGAACAGTGTAAAGACGCAGTTCGTTACCAAGATACTGGATGATAAGGTAGTGGAGGCAATGGATGGCCAGCGTGAAATCACTATGACCATGTGGATGAAGAAAGATGAGAACCGTACCATCTTCCAAGCTCTCTCGCCAGTCAACCTCGAATATGAGCGCATGCCGAATCAACCTTATAAGGTAGATGAACAGCCAGTGCTTACCTTTGTGGCTCGCCAGAAGGGAGAGGCATGGAACCATCCATTCGTAACAGTATATGAGCCAAGCTCTGATACCGAGCCGGGTGACATCGCATCGGTCGATTTCTTCGAGCCTGAGCAGAAGGGAGCCGTTGGCATCCTCGTGAAGCTCAAGGATGGAACCACCCAGCGCCTTGTTTGCTTGGAGAGTGGAACAATGAGATTTTAATCGCCCAACAGCTGTTGTGCGACCGACGAACCTATATGTTCCGACAACTTGAATTAATAATAACAACAAATTCAATAGATAATAATGAAGACTATCTCTTTTAGTATCAGTCGCCGATTGCCTTTCCTGTTGCTGATGCTGATAGTAGCAGTGACAGCTCAAGCAGTAGAAACCTTGCAGTCACCTAATGGCAAGTATCAGTTTACCTTCTCTCAGAAGGAAGGCAAACTGCTGTATAGCTTGGATTATGCAGGTAAGCCTGTGGTAGAAACTGGCGAATTGGGTGTGAACATCGACAACCACTTGGTGGAGTCGGCGATGGGAATACCAGTGGATAATAGTAAGGTTTGGACTTATGGCATGGAGGTAACGAGTGTGGATCGTCGTTCTGAGGACAATACTTGGAAGCCAGTCTATGGCGAGTATGCCCAGATACGAGATTGTTATAATGAGATGACCATCCATCTCTTGAAAGGTGGCAGATTTTGTATATATGTTATTCAATCACCCAATCCTCTATATTTCCCTTGGTGGAATCGAAATTGATGCCAACCTTGGTGATAGGCTTGCTGCTGAGGGCGAAGCGTTGGCGATAGTTCTTTAGATTGATCTGTTGCATCGCCGCCTTGGCGTTCTTGTTCAATTTCAGTTCGATAATGTAGAGGTGGGTCTTGGTGAGCAAAACAATATCTACTCTGCCATTTGGCGTATGTACTTCCACGTCCACCAGATAATCTGTCAGGAGCGAGAATATGATGAAGAGCATCTGCTGATAATGACCTTCATAATTGGTTACGTTACAATAAGGAATAGTACCCAGAAAATCTTGCAAGAGATGCAAGGCTCCATCCATATTCTGCTGGTCCAGAGCTTGGGCAAAGCGACGAGCTGTTGTAGTGGTGGCAAGTGTATTGTGAGTAACATACGCTGGGATGAGAGCCTTGGTCAAACCTACTTTCACTTCCTTGTTGGGTATGTCAAGGGTATAATAGTTGTAGTCCTTGTTGTAATCCTTGATGGTGATGTAGCCGCTCTGGTAGAGCAATGGCATGATGGTATTCATATTCTCCGTTGGTGCATCAAATTCACTCTCGTCAGCTTCAATGCGACCGATGTCAGTAGGAAGCGTATCTAACTTTTTCATCGTATTGATGAGATAGGTTGGCGTTCCAGAGGCAAACCAATAGGTACCCAGTTCTCGTTTTGCAAAGCAATTGAGCAGACTGTATGGATTGAACACATCTGGCGAAGCCTTTGAAAAATGATAACCATCATAATATTCCTTGAGCTTGGCAGTAGTCTGATCTACTGATAGGTCTTGAGCCTTGGTAAGCATCTCTATATCTTCTGACATATTCTCCAATAGCTCTTCCTTAGTGATACCGCAGATACCTGCATACTCGTCATCCATAGAGATGTTGGTGATATTGTTCAATTCGCTGAAAATGCTGAGTTGCGAGAATTTTGTGATACCAGTGAGGAAGACAAAGCGAAGCTTGCCTTCTCGCATTTTCAATGGGCTAAAGAAATTGCGCATGATATTACGCAATTCGTCAAGCTGTTCTTTCTCATGAGCCACATCAAGCAAAGGTGCATCATACTCGTCGATAAGTACAACCACTTGCTTGCCTGTCTTTTCGTAAGCAAAGTCTATAAGGTCTTTGAGGCGGAGGTTGGCATCAATCTTTTTGCTGTGATAGCCCCACTTAGTCTCTTGTTCTTCTAGTACATCTGCTAAATATCTCTCCAATTGTTCCTTCTCCATGTGCTTACCTCCACTCATGTCGAAGTGCAGCACAGGATACTCAGTCCATTCTTTCTCCAGATTTTCCATGGCAAGTCCTTTGAAGAGTTCCTTTTTACCCTCGAAGTAACTTTGCATGGTTGATACCAGGAGTGACTTTCCAAAACGGCGTGGTCGTCTCAAGAAGAAATGTTTACCGCCACTATGTGACATTCGGTAAATGTATTCCGTCTTGTCAATATAGAGAAGATCTCTGTGGATAATCTCCTCAAATGTCTGTATTCCTATTGGATATAATTTCAGTGCCATAGCTTTCTGTTCTGATTGTGAGGGCAAAGATAAGCAAAATAATCGAAAGTTGCAAAAAACTATGTCATTATTTGGTGTTTAAGTCTATTCTCCTAATAGATTCCATATGATAGATATATAAACGATATGATATATCCTTCTTTGTAATTATTTCCTTCCGAATTTTACCTGCTTGTTTTAAGTTAATGTAGCACTCAAAGACAGGATTCCTGCATAAAAAAGATTCTCATTTCACAACTTTACGTATCAAAAAATATGAGTAACGCTTTATTCTGGTCTCATGTCGTACGACTATAAACTCCTATGTTGTACGACTATAGGCTCATGCCTCATCTATACTATTAAGTATTCACCCAACCTTTAGTTCATAAAGGAGTGGATGACTCGAAAATGGTAGCTAAGGATATGTTGTGCAACCTGTAAGAAACGAATAAAAATAAGTTGGGCTGCCAGAATATCCTGGCAGCCCTATTACGTTAGTATGTTATGAAAAATTTGAGAGAAATGAAACTTCACAGTTTCGAATTGTTTTACTAAACATGATTCTTTTTATATAGAGAAAGCATAGAAATTACTACTTTAATATGGTGGGAGAGGCTTGATCAACAGTCATTTTGTCGATGCTGGTGTGCTGCATGGAATCTACCTTGGCAGAATCTCCACTCAATGCAACAGAAGCGCCTCTTGTCGCCTTGATAACTCCCACGTTTTCAACATTCTGAGAATCTTCCTGGAATGGAACCTGAGCAGCATTGCCCAAAGTGAGGAAGATGGCTACGACAGCGGCAGCCTTGAATAATGGCTTCAGGCGCTCTGTCAGCGATACAACCTTTGCCTTGTTAGGCTCCTTGGTGTATTCATCTTCGATCATAGCCATCATCTTCTGGTCGAACTCCTCACCCAAAGCTTCGTTCTTGGTCTCGCTCAACTCATAGGCAAAGAGAGACTTATACGGCTCCAGCTCGGCAGGAAGTTCATCCTGGCTGAAGAATGTGCGGAGGATGTTCTCTTCTTCCAAAGAGGTCTCGCACTTCCAGTAGCGTTCCAAAAGTTGGTTGATGTACTTATAATCCATATCTGTCGAATTGTTGAAATCTTTGTTTTACTGTCTGACGAGCTCTGAAGATATTTACTTTTACTTGTTCCTCGGTTATTTCCAGGATTTCTGCTATTTCCCTGTATGCCTTTCCTTCGATATCTCTCAGTTGCAGGCAGGAGCGCTGTTTCTCTGGCAGCTCGTCTATCATTTTCCTCACGATGTCCAGCTTGTCTTTCTGAATCATTCGCTCGGATGGGGTAGAAGCGGTGTCTGGCTGCTCTATCTTCTCGTTTTCTATCGAATCATTCTGATTTTCTTTCTTCTTGATGCGATCGAGCGAGAGATTGCGGGCGATAGTGAGGCTGAATGCCTCGATGGATTCCAAATCCTGCCATCTTTCGCGGGCGTTCCAGACTTTAATCATTGTATCCTGCACGACATCTTCTGCTTCCTCTCTGTTGAGAGTAATGCGCAGAGCCAGTCTGAAGAGTTTATTCTTCAGTGGCAAAACATCGTTTCGGAAACTGATTTCTTTCATCCCTCTATTATCAATGACGACTATGTTATAAGAAAGTTACAACCAATCTTAAATTATTTCTACTTTTAACTCTTGTTAAGAAAAAAAGTGATAAATTCTTCACTCTTCACTCTTCGTTCTTCACTTAATCACCGTTCCGTGCTTTCCGTCGATGGCGGTAGCAAGGGTGATAATCACCTCTTTCACACCAGCATCGATGGCTGCAAGGGCATTCTCCAACTTAGGAATCATGCCGCCTGCCACGGTACCATCTGCTTTGTATCTCTCAAAATCGGCATGGGTAATCACTGGAATCACGCTGTCGTCATCCTCAGGATTGCTGAGCACGCCTTTCTTTTCAAAACTGTATATCAATGTCACGTCGTAGTAAGGAGCCAGAGCCTTGGCTGTCTCGCTTGCGATGGTGTCGGCATTGGTATTGAGGATATTGCCCTTTCCGTCGTGGGTCAGTGGAGCCATCACGGGGGTGATGCCTTCGTTAATCAGGGTCTGGAGCATCTTGCCGTTGGCACGCTCTACATCGCCTACGAATCCGAAGTCGATGCCATCCTTCAATGGGCGCTTATGACTATGGATTACGTCCATATCGGCACCTGTCAGACCGAGGGCATTCACGCCGTTAGCCTGAAGCTTGGCAACCAGATTCTTGTTTACCAAACCGCCATAAACCATGGTTACCACTTCCAGCATGTCTGCATCTGTGATGCGACGGCCGTTTACCATCTTGCTCTCAATGCCGAGGGCTGCGGCTACCTTGGTGGCACGGCGGCCACCGCCATGTACCAATACTTTCTTGCCGGGAATGGCTGCAAAATCCTTCAAGAGCTGTGCCAGCTGCTCGCTGTCTTCAACGATGGCACCGCCTACCTTTACTACTGTTACTTTTTCCATCTTTAAGTTTAGTTTATAGTTTATAGTTAATAGTTTATAGGGCAATCTTGCTGTAAACTATTAACTATCAACTGTTAATTCTTACTGAAGATAAGTGTATCCGAAGAGACCATTGCGATAGGTGCCCAAGAATTCCTTGCCCTCATCGAGCGAAATCTTGCCTTCCTTCACACTCTTGGTCACCCACTGCTCCAACTGGCGGACGAGTTTCTTAGGATTGTACTGTACGTAGTCCAAAACCTCTTCCACGGTCTCGCCGTCGAATATCTGGTCGATGCAGTACTTGCCGTCCTTCACAGAGATGTGGGCAGCATTGGTGTCGCCGAAGAGATTGTGCATATCTCCCAGGATTTCCTGATAAGCTCCTACGAGGAACACACCGAGATAGTATGGCTCGTTCTTCTTCAATGGATGGAGAGGGAGAACATTGCCGATATGTCCGTCGGTCACGAAATTCGCTATCTTGCCGTCGCTGTCGCAGGTGATGTCCTGCAAGGTGGCATTGCGGGTTGGACGCTCGTCCAGACGCTGGATAGGCATGATAGGGAAGAGCTGGTCGATGGCCCAACTGTCTGGCAGACTCTGGAACAGGGAGAAGTTGCAGAAATACTTGTCTGCAAGAATCTTGTCCAATCCTCTGAGCTCCTCAGGCACATGCTTCATGTGCTTGGCAAGGTTGTTGATCTCGTGGCACACACTCCAGTACATCGCCTCAATCTCTGCACGGGTCTTCAGATCTACGATGCCGTGAGAGAAGAGCTGCAATGCCTCTTCACGTATCTGCTCTGCATCATGCCAGTCTTCCAGCATGTTGCGTGGATTCAGATTGTCCCATATCTCATACAGGTCCTTGACCAACTGGTGGTCGGTTTCCTTTGCCTCAAACTCCTCTGGCATTTCCGGCAGGGAAGCGGTCTCCAATACGTCGATGACCAATACGGAGTGGTGGGCTGAAAGCGAACGGCCGCTCTCGGTGATGAGGTTAGGATGCTCGATATTATTCTTGTTGGCTGCATCCACGAAGGTATAGACACAGTCGTTCACATATTCCTGGATGGAGTAGTTCACGGAACTTTCGCTGCTGGAAGAGCGGGTGCCGTCGTAATCCACGCCAAGACCACCACCACAATCTACGAAATCTACATTGTAGCCCATCTTGTGGAGGTTGATATAGAACTGTGCTGCTTCGCGGAGGGCAGTCTGGATGCGGCGGATCTTGGTAATCTGGCTTCCGATGTGGAAGTGGATGAGGCGCAGGCAGTCGTGGAAGCCCATCTCCTCTATTTTGTTGAGGGCGGTAAGGAGTTCGGCACTTGTCAAACCGAACTTCGATGCATCGCCACCACTCTCAGCCCATTTGCCAGAGCCTGAAGAAGCGAGCTTGATGCGGATGCCGATGTTGGGTTTCACATTGAGCTTGTTAGCCACCTTGGCGATGATATCCAGCTCGTTGAGTTTCTCCACCACGATGAAGATGCGCTTGCCCATCTTCTGTGCCAGCAAGGCAAGTTCGATATAACTCTCGTCCTTGTAACCGTTGCAGATGATGAGCGAGTCGCTCTGAGCCTGCACGGCAATGACAGCATGAAGTTCTGGTTTGGAACCCGCCTCCAGTCCGAGGTTGAACTTCTTACCGTGAGAGATGATTTCCTCCACGACAGGCTGCATCTGGTTTACTTTGATAGGATAGATGACAAAGTTTTCTCCCTTGTATCCATACTCTTCCTTGGCTTTCTGAAAACAGCTGGCTGTCTTCTCAATGCGGTTGTCGAGGATGTCTGGGAAACGGAGCAATACAGGAGCGTTGATGTCCCGTAAAGCCAACTCGTCCATGATGTCGCGCAGGTCTATCTGCGTATTGTCCTTGCATGGAGTTACATAGACATCACCCTTGTCGTTGATGCCAAAGTAAGAAGTGCCCCAACCACCGATGTTGTAGAGCTCCTTCGAGTCTTCAATAGTCCATTTCTTCATTTTCTGTTCTTGTTCTTGCTATTAGTCTGTATTATAAATGTTGTTTTGATATTGACGTGATAAAGGTAAGCTACCTTTTTCTGCGGGTGCTTACCTTTACTGATCATTCTTTTTTAAATGCCCAACTGCTTGCGTAGCTGCTGGACGGTATCATTGATTTTATCGAAATCATCCATCACGCTGATGTCGAATATATGCTTTGCCTTGCTGTAGAAAGGCTCGCGCTGCTTGAGCTGTTCTCTGATGAATACCTGAACCTCCTCTGGTGTCTTGTTGAGCAGCAGAGGGCGTACTCCTTTGCCCATCTTCAGATGTTCGTAAAGTGTTTCTGCGGATGCCTTCAGATAGACGGTTTCTCCGCATTGGTTCATATAGTCTATGTTGTCGAAGAAGCAAGGTGTGCCTCCACCGCAACTGACGATAACATTCTCAAACTCAGCTACTTCGTGCAGCATGTTGTGCTCTATCTGTCGAAATCCCTCTTCTCCCATTTCGTCGAAGATTTGCTTCACGGTCTTGCGCATCCTGCTTTCTATATACCAATCCAGGTCATAAAACATGACGCCGAGTTCCTTGGCAAGGGCTTTGCCGACAGTTGTTTTGCCGGCGCCCATATATCCTATGATGATGATTGATTTCATTTCTCTCTTGTTGTTCTATCTGCGTTTTTATTTCCTGCGACGTGCCGTTTTTGGCTCCGGTGCTTCCTTGATGATGGTCATGCACTCTTCATAGGTGAGTGCTTCTACATTCTCCATCTTGTTCTTTGGGAGTCGGTAGTTCTTACCATCGTAGGCGATGTAAGGACCATATTTTCCGTTCAGAAGTTCCAGCTTCTCATCTTCGGCGAAGCTCTTGAGGTGACGTTTCTGCTCAGTCTCTCTCTTCTCCTGAATGAGTTCGATGGCTCTGTCGAGAGTGATGGTCATCGGATCTTCTCCCTTAGGAATGGAAACATACTTGCGGTTGTGCTGCACGTATGGACCAAAGCGACCTGTACCTACGCTCACCTTGGTGCCCTCAAACTCTCCGAGTTCGCGAGGAAGCTTGAAAAGTTCCAGTGCCTCTTCCAGCGTAATGGTTTCGATACTCAGGTTGGAAGGGAGCTGGGCAAAGAGTGGCTTGTCCTTGTCTTCGGCAGAACCGATCTGTGCCACAGGACCAAATCGGCCTATCTTGACGAATACCGGTTTCCCTGTCTTAGGATCTGTTCCCAATTCTCTTTCGCCAGCCTTGTGCTCGCTGCGGGCATTCATCACCTTGCTTACTTCCGGCTCGAAGTCCTTGTCGAATGTCTTCATCCACTTGTTCCATTCGGTCTTTCCTTCGGCAATGTCATCAAACTTCTGTTCCACATTGGCTGTGAAGTTGTAGTCCATGATGCCAGGGAAGTTTTCCATCAGGAAGTCGTTGACAACGATTCCGATATCTGTAGGCAGCAGTTTTCCCTTTTCGTTGCCTGCTATTTCCTTCTTCACTCTCTGTGTCACCTTGATTCCCTTCAGCGAATCGATGGTATAGGAACGCTCAACGCCCTTCTTGTCGCCCTTCTGCACATATTCACGTTGCTGGATGGTGCTGATGGTTGGCGCATAGGTAGAAGGACGGCCGATTCCTAAGTCTTCGAGTTTCTTTACCAGACTGGCCTCGGTATATCTCAGAGGTGCTGCTGAGAATTTCTCTGTAGCGGTGATTTCGCGGCGCTGCAGTTCGTCTCCTTCCTTCATGGCAGGGAGGATGTGTGTTGCATCTTCTGTGCCATCTTCATCATCAGTTGACTCGCGGTAAACCTTGATGAATCCGTCGAAGGTGATGACTTCACCATTGGCAACGAATTTCTCCTCAGCATTGTCGATATGAATGTTGATCGTTGTTTTCTCTATCTGCGCATCAGCCATCTGAGAGGCGATGGTGCGTTTCCAGATCAGTTCATAGAGTCGTTTCTCCTGACTGGTTCCGTCGATAGATGTCTCATTCATATAGGTAGGGCGGATAGCCTCGTGCGCTTCCTGTGCTCCCTTGGAATGGGTGTGGTAGGCGCGTGGCTGGCTGTATTCGCTTCCATATACCTTGATGATTTCATCCTTGCTGGCATTGGTGCAGAGGGTGGAGAGGTTGACGCTATCGGTACGCATGTAGGTGATGCGTCCGCTTTCGTACAATTTCTGGGCAATCATCATGGTCTGGCTCACGGTGAATCCCAACTTTCTGGCAGCCTCCTGCTGTAGGGTAGAGGTTGTGAAAGGAGGGGCTGGTGTGCGCTTCAGAGGTTTCTTGTTGACCGCTTCTACTGTAAACTTGGCATCCTTGCATTTTTCCAGAAAAGCCTCTACTTCCTCATGTGTTTTGAAACGCTTGTCCAGTTCAGCCTTCACTTCCGTAGCATTTCCGTTTTCGTTGATCAATGCGAAGATGGCAGAAACACGGTAGTAAGATTCGCTCTTGAACTTCTGGATTTCGCGCTCACGTTCTACGATGAGTCTGACGGCTACGCTCTGTACGCGACCAGCAGAGAGAGCAGGTTTCACCTTGCGCCAAAGTACTGGAGAAAGCTTGAAACCCACCAGTCGGTCGAGGACACGGCGAGCCTGTTGGGCATTCACTAAGTTCATGTCCAAGTGGCGTGGGTGCTGAATGGCATCCAAGATAGCCGGTTTTGTAATTTCGTGGAAGACGATACGGCTTGTCTTCTCTTCATCCAATCCGAGAACTTCGCAAAGGTGCCAGCTGATGGCTTCTCCCTCGCGGTCCTCATCGGAAGCCAACCAGATCTTCTTGGCTTTCTTCGCAGTTGCTTTCAATTCTGTAACGAGCTTTTTCTTTTCATCAGGAATCTCGTAGTCTGGTTCCATGGTTTGCTCGTTTATACTAAGTTCCTTCTTTTTCAGGTCACGAATGTGGCCGTAAGAAGACATCACCTTATAGTCTTTACCTAAAAACTCTTCGATTTTCTTTGCCTTTGCAGGGCTCTCGACGATTACTAAATTTTCTTGCATAAGCTTCTACACAATTACTTTTGGTTGCAAAAGTAAATAAACTTTTTGCTTATACCTTATTATATAGTGTTTTTTTTTAGTTTTTTAAATGTTTTGCGAGAAAAAAGATGGTTTGACAGAGCGAAATTCACTACATTTGCAAAATACAGATGGAGTGATGTAAAACGGGGAGGACTGATGAGGCTCACCATGCGTTGCTGCAAAAAGCAGATGAAAGGAGCAGATTCACAGATTATACAAATCTTTTTGAAGCAAAAAAAATCTGTGTAATCTGTGAAATCTGTGGGACTTTTTATGCGTATAGGGATTTGACTTATGGTACACCCTCATGGAACGAAGATTTATCTGTGGCTTAACGAAGATCCCTTAGGAATCTGGTAAGTCCCTTTTTGATGGAATCAAAAGCAAACTTGTCTATATCTATTTCTGAGAATGGAATCCAGTAGTAGGCGGCAGCATCATCCATAGCTTCTACATGAGATAAGTCCTTGACCTTCACCTTGAAAAACATATCGAGCGTATGAACTAAGAAGCCGGAATAGAGATAGGTGTTGGGATAGCTGAACTGATAGCTGACTTCCGTAGCTTCCAGACCCGTCTCTTCTTTTACCTCGCGTGTCATGGCCTCCTCACCGGTTTCGTCCATATCGACAAAACCGCCTGGCATGTCGAGCATGTCTTTGCCTGGGTCATTCTTACGGCGGACCACTAAGAGTTCATTCTTCTCATTGACGATGAGGGCAACTGTGGCGCTGCTGGCATTGAGGTAATAACTGAAACCGCAATCTTTGCATTTCTTGCTTTTGATGTTGTTGATCTCGAAATGCGGAGAACCGCATATCGGACAATACTGAAATTTGTCTAAAACGTGCATAATTTAATTAGAAATTAGAAATTTGCCATTTCTCATTTAAAGAAAAGAATTTCTTGTTCATTTTTTAGTGTATTAAGTTGATATTTTTTAATGGTTTTATCTGTCCATGTTGATGAATGTTGATAGAGTAAGTTAGTTAGAAACCTTTTCTTATAGAAGACCCTTGAAGGTCTTACAGAAGACTCTTGATAGCTGCATCGATGTCCTTGATCTGTGCATCGCGAGCCTGCAAGGTATTGTTGCGGTCTATCAGGAAGAAGGTAGGGATGCTCTGCACATTATAGCTTGCCAGGCTTTGTCCCTGAACGCCATCTTCGTCGCGCACGCAAATCCAAGGGATTCCAGCAGTAGAAGTCTTCCAGAAATGCTCGTCTGGATCTACGGATACCTGATAAATCTCCAGACCTGCAGCATGATACTTGTTGTAAAGGTCGCGCAACATCATGATACGTTTGGTACTCTCTCTGTTGGCAAAGAGATGGAAGTCGAGCAGCACTACCTTGCCCTTGAGGTCGGTAAGATTGCGTACCACACCCTTGTTGTCTGTCAGTGAGAGGTTGATGCAACCATTCACGTTCACCTTGCTGGCATCAATCTGTCGCTCTGCCATCTGGTTTTCCATGATGCGAATGTCCTTCATGCCCTGGATGGCGATGTTGTGAAGGTTCTTGCCACGCTCAGCGTTAGGATAGTAAGTATCCCAACTGGTAGCCACGGCAGCAAACACCTTGATATCATCCTTGTTGTTGCGTGGATTGAATAGCAGGGAGTTGGTTCCACCTATCTGAATGGTCTGGAAAAGAGCATAGTAGGAAGAAGCCTTCATTGGAGCCTTGAAGATATACTGGGTCTTGATGTCCTGCTTGTAGCTGTTGATCACCTGAGCTATTGCCACGTTCATGGAGTCAACTCCCATGTTTGGATTTTTGGTGATACTGTTGATGGTAGCCTGCAGGTTCATCTGCTTGAGCGACAGTTCCTTGATGGTAGAACAGTTCTCCGAACCTTCCACTTCGTATTTGTAAGCCATCGTAGGGTATGCAGCCTTTACGAGGATGGTTTCCGTAGAGTCAATAGAGAGGTTGATGGTCTGGTTGGCAATACGCAGGCGATAGAACTCAGGAGAAACAGAGTCCATGGCATTTTCTTCGAAAGCGAAGGAACCGTCTTCGCCCAACTTCACTGAGTCTATTTTCTCAGGACCGTTCAGACCGATATTCTCCAGGTAGAGCATGGAGTCCTTGGCTTCAGTAATGTTGCCGTTGATATGAAATTTCTTGTTATGACAAGAAGTGAAAGCCAGCGCAGCAACCATGATCACTGCCACTGAAAAGATTCTGGTTATTTTCATGAATTTCTGTATTTTGCAAAATTATCGACTGCAAAGGTAGCAATAAAATTGTGAATAAGCTCTCTTAGATAGATAAAATATTTAAAAAAGTTGAAAATAGTTGCTCATTTATTCGTTTATTAATTATTAAAGAGGTATCTTTGCAGCGTTTTAGATATTTTAGATGTTAGACAAAACAAT
>ERZ1035014.401-NODE-401-length-20217-cov-12.712677_pt1 | contig 20217 bp, 18 predicted proteins | sample MGYA00520620_ERZ1035014 | MGnify/ENA primary metagenome ERZ1035014 (study PRJEB33766, sample SAMN09781744) | gut metagenome | biome: gut microbiome | host: Homo sapiens | place: Madagascar | study: EMG produced TPA metagenomics assembly of the PRJNA485056 data...
TGATTTTCAATGTTTTTATAATCTGTTGGAACGTTTATTTTCCCAGCCATTTGGCGATTCTCTCCATAGCCTCCTTGCAGTCTTCGTGCTCACCGAAGGCGGTAAGACGGATGTAGCCTTCGCCTGATGGACCGAAGCCGACACCTGGGGTGCAGACTACGCTTGCGCCATAGAGCATTTCCTCGAAGAACTTCCAGCTTGGTGTATCGTTAGGAGTCTTCACCCAGAGATATGGAGCATTCTCGCCACCATATACTCTCAGTCCGAGTTTCTGAAGTTCCGCTCTCATAAAGTGGGCGTTCTCCATATAGTAATTGATGGTTGCCTTTACCTGTTCCTTACCCTCAGGGGTGTAGATGGCCTCGGCAGCACGCTGGCTGATATAGCTTGTACCATTAAACTTGGTGCACTGGCGGCGGTCCCAGATCGGATTCAATGCCACTTCCTCACCGGTCAAAGTCTTGGCCTTCAATTCCTTTGGAACGATGGTGTATCCGCAGCGTACACCGGTGAAACCGGCAGTCTTGGAATAACTGTGGAATTCTATTGCCACCTTTCTGGCTCCACGAATCTCGTAGATAGAATGAGGGATTTCCGGGTCGGTGATGTATGCCTCGTAGGCAGCATCATATAGGATGATGCTCTCGTTCTTGATAGCGTAGTTCACCCATTTTCTGAGTTCCTCCTTCGAGATGACCGTACCTGTTGGGTTGTTTGGATAACAGAGATAAATCATATCCACACGGTGGTCTGGAATCTGAGGGATGAAGTCGTCGCTCTCATCACATGGCATGTAGGTTACATTGCTCCACTTGCCGTTCTCAAAGACTCCCGCTCTGCCAATCATCACGTTAGAGTCGATATATACAGGATAAATCGGGTCGGTGACACCGATGTTGTTATCCCATCTCAAAATCTCCTGGATATTTCCTGTGTCGCTCTTGGCTCCGTCGTTTACGAACACCTCGTTGGCATCCAGATGAATGCCGCGAGGCAGGAAGTCATTCTTGATGATAGCCTCGCGGAGGAAGTCGTAGCCTCGTTCCGGACCGTAGCCTCGGAAGGAAGCCTGTACGGCCATCTCATCCACTGCCTTGTGCATCGCCTCGATGACGGCAGGGCAGAGGGGCTGGGTTACATCACCGATGCCCAGACTGATAACTCGTTGCTTCGGGTGGGCAATCTTGTAAGCGTTTACCTTCTTTGCGATGTCGGCAAACAAGTAATTGCTAGCCAACTTCAGGAAATGTTCATTAACTAATGCCATATTTTTGTTCTCCTTTATTGCGGTCTTTTTATCAACCTTTGTTATTTAAGTTTGCTCTTAATTTATAATTCAACTTCTCCTTCGAAGACGAAGGCGGCAGGTCCCGTCATATAGACATGGTCGTCTGCCTCGCTGTATTCTATTTCCAGCGTTCCGCCATCCATTACGATACTGCTCTTTCTACCGGCACGCTTGGTCAGGGCTGCGGCTACAGCTGTGGCACAAGCTCCTGTTCCGCAAGCCATTGTTATTCCGCTTCCCCTTTCCCAAACTCGTGTCCTTATAATGTCAGTGTCTGTAATTTGTGCGAACTCGATATTGCATCGTTGAGGAAAGGCTTCGTCTCTTTCTAGAATCTTGCCATAGTGGGCGATGTCGATGGTGTCGATATCATCCACAAAGGTTACGAAATGCGGATTACCCATGCAGACGTAGGTGCCTTCGAAGATTCTGCCATCGGCTTCGAGTACCGAAGGACCTCTGAATTGCTGTGGATTTTCCAGTCTTGGTTTCAGCATATCTACTGTTACTGAATCCACAACTTTCTTGTTATCCTGAAGATGCAATTTCAATATCTTGATGCCCGATAGCGTCTCCAGTCGGATTGTTTCCTTTCGGGTCAGTCCTTTTTCATAAAGATACTTTCCGATGCATCGGCTAGCGTTGCCGCACATCATTGCTTCTGAACCATCGGCGTTGAAGATGCGCATCGAGTAGTCTGCTCTTCTGCCATCCTGCGGCTTTCCGATGAGAACCAGTCCGTCGCTTCCGATGCCTGTATGATAAGCACTCCAAGCTATGGCTGCCTTTTCGGGGTCTGGGATGTTGTACAGCTGGGTATCTACATAGATGTAGTCATTACCCGCCCCATGCATCTTGGTGAAATGAACTGTTTCTTTCATATTGCGTTGTCCTTTAAGTTTGAATACTCTTCTTTTATCTCTCACGTCTTGCCTCTTGTGAGGCTTGACTTTTTGATAGTCTTTCGAATGCTTTCGATGACTATTTGTTTGATTTCGGTTGCAAAGGTACGACTTTTTGTTGGAATAGGCAAGAAAAAACATTCAAGAAATGAAGATAAATTTTAGTCTTCTTTCAATTTGTAATGAAGAAAGGCTGGATTACTTGCAAATTGTAAGGAAAATACGATATGACTGGATAAATTTAAAATAATCGTGAAAGAATAGCAACGAAATGTTTTTGATTACTTTAAAATGCTGATAAAATGTATTAATTTTGCAGCCGAAAACGAACATAATGTAAAGAATGGCTTGGTTTGAGTGACATTCGAAGATGGTCCGTTTTCAATAGAGACAATCAATAAAGGTATTACACATTATTAATTATTAAAGGATTATGAAGAAGATTGAGGCAATTATCCGCAAGTCTAGATTCGAGGATGTCAAGAAGGCACTTTTGGCTGCCGACATCGAGTGGTTCTCTTATTATAATGTAAGAGGTGAGGGAAAGATGCGCCAGGCTCGCATTTATCGTGGTGTGATGTACGATACCAGCAGCATCGAACGTGTACTTTTGAATATTGTGGTTCGTGATAAGAATGTGGAGCCAACCATCGCTGCCATCCAGGGAGCTGCACAGACTGGCGAAGTGGGAGATGGCAGAATCTTCGTGATTCCTGTACTGGATACCGTCAGAATCAGAACAGGCGAACGAGGTGATATCGCATTGTATAATGCAGAGAAAGAGGAGTAGAGATACTTTTATATAATATTGTATTCTAATTTAACTATAAGATATATATATGAGCAGTTTATTGTTGACAACTCTTGATACGGGTAACACAGCGTGGATGATCATGGCAACCATCTTGGTGCTTTTGATGTCAATCCCAGGTATTGCACTTTTTTACGGTGGTTTGGTGCGCCAGAAGAATATCCTCAGCATCCTGATGCAGACGGTATTCATCGTGGCAGTAGTCAGTTTGATATGGGTGGTCTTCGGATATTCCTGGGCTTTCTCTACAGAATATGCGGATAGCGGCAACCCTTTGGCTTGCATCATCGGAGGCTTCGATAAGTGCTTCCTCCACGGCGTCGGTTTGGATGCCATCATGCCAACGGGCATTCCTGAGCTCACTTTCGTGATGTTCCAGTGCATGTTTGCCCTCATCACTCCAGCCTTGATTCTCGGTGCATTCGCCGAGCGTGTCAAGTTCAGCGGTTATGTACTTTTCACCGTTCTCTGGGTCATCATCGCCTATCTCCCTATGGCCCACTGGGTATGGGGCGGCGGTTTCCTGCAGGAGATGGGAGCTATCGACTTTGCGGGTGGTACCGTAGTACATATCAATGCCGGTGTAGCTGCTTTGGTCATGGCGCTCTGTGTCGGCAAGCGTGATGATTATCGTGCGGGTCATCCTATCACACCTCACAACATCACCTTCGTGTTCATGGGAATGTCGTTCCTCTGGCTGGGATGGTTCGGCTTCAATGCCGGTAGTGGTCTGGCTGCTGATGGTCTGGCAGCCAATGCCTTCCTGGTAACTCATATCGCAACAGCTGCAGCTGCCACCACCTGGATGCTCATCGACTGGATTGTCAACAAGAAGCCAACCACGGTGGGTGCTTGTACCGGTGCCGTAGCTGGTTTGGTAGCCATCACTCCTGCGGCCGGTAGTACGGATATTTTAGGTGCCTTCTGCATTGGTATCATTTCCACCATCGTCTGCTTCTTCATGGTAGCCGTAGTGAAGGAGAAGTTCAAGTATGATGATGCCCTCGATGCCTTTGGTGTGCATGGTATGGGCGGTATTCTGGGATCTGTCCTCACCGGTGTCTTCGCCACAAGATACGTAACTGGAGCCGAGGGTGTGCAGGGTGCTCTCTATGGCGACTGGCATCAGCTTTGGATTCAGGTGGTAGCCACCGTGGTAAGCATCATCTACAGCATCGTAGTTACCTATATTATCTTCAAGGTAGTAGATAAGACAGTAGGTGTACGTGTTGACAAGCGAGTAGAGGAGGAAGGTCTCGACATCTACGAGCATGGTGAGAGTGCTTATAGCAACTAATTGCGAAATTCGATTATCAGATATGATTAGATTAATGGTGTTTCATTTTGAGGAATGGAACACCATTTTTTATGAGAAATCCTCAACTTGCATAATGAAATAGCCACAACTTGCACAATGAAAATGCCTCAACTTGCACAATGAAATAGCCACAATCTGCACAATGAAACTTTTAAGTTGTTGATATTCAATAATGTAATCCCCACCATTTTCCTCATTGATTCTTGTATATAATTAAGGTGTAAACCGGTCTTTTGGGGGATGTTTTTGGGAAAGTAATCAATTTAGTAGTTGGTCTGTGAACGCAGAAGGTTGATACTGTTTTGTCGGTGTAAATGTCGGTGTAAATGTCGGTGCAAATATTGTTTTGGCGGTAATGTGGCGGTAATAGTGGCGGTAATGCCGATGTATATGTCGGAGAAAAATGTCGGAGATATGTCGGTAATGTGTCGGTAAGGAAAAGTATTGAAAACTAGTATGTTATCTTTTTGTTTAGAGTTGGTTACCGACAATAAATGTCGGAGACTTTGTCGGTAACCATGTCGGAGACATCAAGGGTGGTAAAAAGAAATTTGGCGGTGATGCAAAAAGTGGGTATTCTAAGGCATGAAGATAAGGGTAATGTCGGTGTTTGTTGTTTACTTGCTAAACTGGCATTTCGATAGGATAAAATGAAATATTAGTATAATAATTCTTAAAGAAAATAACAACGTATAAGTTTTTTTATTAACTTTGTGTGCATAAAACAAATATTTATGAAATTTAAAATAACCTTGAAGATAGATAGAAAATATGGTGACTTGCTGCCCTTTAATTATCAGTATGAGCAGTCGGCAGTCATTTATCGCATATTGGCGCAAGCTGATACGCAATATTCATCATGGCTCCATGAAAATGGTTATCAATTGAATGGAAGCAAGAGGTTTAAGCTATTTTGTTATTCACCCTTCATCTTTGAGAAAGTAAGACCTTTGCCTGAAGCAGGGTGTTTGAAAATCATAGGTGAAAGAGCAGTATGGTACATTAGTTTTATACCGGAGAAAAGCACCTTAGAATTCATTCAAGGTATATTTGCTCATCAAAGCTTTAGCATTGGCAATAAGAAATATCAAGTTGCTTTTGATGTTGTTGGAGTAGAGGCTATATCAATGCCACAATTGACAGAACAGATGGCTTTCCAAGCTATGTCTCCTATTTGTGTCAAGCTGCATGAAGACAACAAGACTCAATATCTATCTCCAGACAATCCTATGTTCGTTGAAGGAGTATTAAAGGGATTGAAGGCAAGATATGAGAGCATTCATGGGCAACCATTTGATATGAACGACAAGGAGTTTTCATTCGAATTGACAGACAATAAGGTCAAGTCGAAGTTGATAACTATAAAAGCCAATACTCCTTACGAATCAAGAGTGCGTGGATATCTCTGCTCTTTCCGCATGAAAGCACCTTTAGATTTGATGAAGATTGCTTATGAAGGAGGTGTTGGAGAACAATGTTCACAGGGTTTTGGATTTATAAAAATGAAAGATTAAAATGGAAAGAAATATAGACTTATCAATATTGAAAAAGTTGCCAGAGCTGCAAACACAAGCAGTTTTAGCAGTAAGACCATTAGCTCCTTTGTCTATGGTAGATGAATTGCCTGGATCTTTCTATAAAACATTGAAATACCCAAGCAAGAAGATGATATGTGGACTATTTGAGAATATATTAGGTTGGCATTTTGATAAAAAAATGCGGCTTGAAATATTCAAAGACATGATTAAAGTACGCAAGAAACATAATGTCAAATTGGAAAAGGAAGAGTTTGTACGAGGATCTACCTACTTGCCCTTACTGATGGATTACTTTGATATTTCAGGAAAAATATCCTTGAAAGAATTCAAAAGTATGTTCAATTATAGCGATTTGTGGAACAGAGGGTACAGACGCTTTGATTCAAACAAACATCTAAATGGTTGTAGAAATATAGATGTTTCATTAGTAGCAGAAAGATATAATTTGTTTAGTAAATGGAATGACTTAACAAGTAAAGAATCAGAGCCAATGAAAGATGAATGGTTTAAAAATAATATTGGTAAAATCCCATGCTTTTATACATCACCGACACCTCGTGAGTATATCTATTTGGATGCCATAATGGAAATACCAATAACAATGGATAGAATGTTGGCAGAACAACTTTTACCTATAATAAAAATATCCAATAATTGTTATTTGGGTAATAGTGAAGGGTGGGTCAACGTTGAATTTTAAAAAGAGGAAATATGACAACTCATGTTTATTTAAAGTATGCTATAGCCCTCTTGATGGAAGAATATGGCTTGCATACAGAGCAAGATATCACATTCAAGGAAATAAAAGAGGAATTGATAAAAGGACTTAATGCTTTTAGCGTTAAGCCCATAGGTGACTATTGTGGAAAAACAAAAGTGTCATTTGGATTTACAAAGGAAAAGAATGATGCAAAAAAATACATATATCTATCACCAAACACAATTGCATCAGAAATGAAAGCCTCTAATCTGTATAATGCCATTTGTAAAACTTGTTCTGAAGAAAATATTGATTTGCATAAAGCATATAAAATATCACAATCAGAAGTGCCAACGTCAGGAGAATTCAACTCTTTTTCTGATAGTGGCAATATAGGTCGTGGAAAGCCATCTGCAACAGTATTCGATCAATGCTTAGCTTTAATAACATCAACAACGGCTTTGAAACCTTGTTTACAATATAAATCTGGGACAGGGAAATTGTCGATAGACAACACTTGCCTTATTCCAGACTTAGACATCTCGGATTTACGTGATTTTATCAGACTCTTTAAACGGATTCGTATTCAAAAGTTAGACAGTTCGTTGATGGTAGGTAGAGTAAATTGTGTAAAAGGAAAGGCCCTTAAATATATACCCAAAAGACCGAATATATTCAATGGTAATTTTCCTAATGCTCCTCATAGTAGTGCTTTAGGGAGTGTTGCACTTCTTGGATCTATTGGAGAGATGACAAAAGAGATAGATGTTTCAGAAGTTGCTAAGAAGGTTCTTGAAAGTCTTAAGGATTGTAATTTCTACGCCATAAAATATGGTGATGCCAGTGTGTTCTCATTTAATCATTCCATAATAAGATTGGCAGAAAGAGGCAAATTGAGAAGAATTGTTGATAGCCTATATTATGTAGTGTTATACAAGGAAGGCAGGAGAACAACAAATAATGCATTTGAATATCAAAAGTTCGATTTGTTTGCAAGTCGTTTCCTACAGATGTTCAATCGCCCTACGTTTAAGGATTTTCTCGCCTTCAGGGCAGAATATCCATATGATATAGAATTATTGTTAAATACATATTTTTGTGATATGGAAAAAATAGATAAAGAAATTGTAACCTCAGCCAAAGAACTTGGTAAATGGCTTAATTATGTAGCTTATCGCTCTGCAAAAAAAGAGGTAGGAACTTCGTCAAAATTGGACGATTTAATAAAAGCCAAGGCTAAGGTATTAGTAGAACTGGAAAGTTCTGTATTCTCAACCAAATCGGGTGATGCTCTTATTGCTTACACAATAACAAGAGCTGGTCGACTTTCTGAATTTGATGCACCTGCAGAAGCCTCTTTGTTTATGGAAAAGGCTGCAAGTGGAGAACTTCCATTGGAACAGGCAAAGAATTTAATCATTGCGTTTTCAAGATTGAAGTCGAAAAAAGAGGAAGCAGACAAAGCATATTCAAACGACAATCAATCTATTGAGAATGAAAATGAAGAAATGACAGAAGATTATAGTAACATATAAAAATAGTATTATGGAAATTAAAGGAATTTTAGTATCGCTATTGGCTCCTTTCGAGGATCATATAGCTAATGGAGGTGAAAAATTATTGGGAAACGCCTCTTCCATTAAGCGTCGCCCTGATGGACGTGTTTATATCTCTGGTCAGATGCAACGCCATGTGTTGTTTTCTGCAATAGACCGTTTGAATAATGCTGACGAGGCAAAAGGAGACACATTTGTTTCAAACGGTGATGGCATAACAGATAAGATAGAATCAGATTTAAGAGCAGACATGGGAGGATTTATGCATCCTTCTAAAGGTGATTATTCAGGCAGACGAACAGCTCCATTGTCAGTAACTCCAGCAGTAGCGATGAATGAAAGTGAGGTAGGTCGTGACCTTCTTATGCGATTGAGAGTCAATACCGAAGGAGAAAATGCTAACGAGCAAGCTATTGCAACACGTGAATTTAGTCAAGGAGATATTATGCGTATGAATTTCTTTCTTGATATTACATCTCTTAGCATATCTAAAGCCTACCGCTACGAGAATTCATTTAATGTGGCTACAGTATATTATAAGCATGCAACAGAGGCAGAAAGAAAGCGTAGAGCAGAACTTTACCTTAACGCAACTCGCCTGATGAATGATTATGCAAATCAGGCACGTAATGCTGTATGTGGTGAGCCTCAGCAGGTGATAATCGTTTTTGATACTATTCTTAGCAGAAAAGCAGCTCGCTATTTTGAGGCTGGAGAAATTGAACGTGCTAACATACTGAAAGAATTGGATGAAAGAAAAGCTCAATACTTTATTGGCGATGACACTACAGAAAATAGTGTATTGAAAGCTTATAATGAAGCTCTCGAGTTTTTGAAGTCAAATGAACTATACACATGCGATTCTGATGACAGCGAAGTTAGAAGTTTCGATGATGTGTATGTTAACGACCAAAATGACGTAAAACCATCCAAGTCAAAGAAGCAAGAAAAGAAGACAGACGATACTCCTTCTCTATTTGACTAATACGCATAACAACTATAAATATCTCTGTCTAATGAAGAAAGATAAACGTAGCTATATATTGGCTAAACCTTCAGGCATAACATTAGAACAGCATAGTTCTGATGTTATGTCAGAAATGTCCGATATTTGCCAGATTTTTATTGGCACTTGCGAGAAATACAAAAAGTTGACGGGTAAAGATCTGGCAATGCGTTTGTCTGTCTCTGCGAAATGGCATGATAACGGTAAAGTATGCAAAAAATGGCAAGAAGCATGTAGGAAGGATTTCCATAATTATCAATTGTGGAAACAAAAACATCCTGATAATTCTTTTAAAGAATACAGTTATGAAAAACGTAACGAAGCCGGATGCCATCTTAGAAATGTCGGTCTACGACATGAATTCTATTCATTAGATAAAGCTGTTACCACCAATATGCCTATTTCTATATTGGCGGCTATAGCAGCGCATCATGGAAAATTAGGACTTGGCTTTGAGGACAAATGGATGAGCAATCCTTCTTTTAAGCAATTCTGGAATGTATTTCGCAAGACATCCAATGATATATCAGAAAAAGAGAATTTGACTTTAGTATGTGACAAATTATTAGAATTTGACACTATTAGAGGGTTGCTTAGGTTTGCTGACCATAGAGCAAGTGCAAAGGAAGACGGAGAATTTGTACCCCAATTATCGTTCTTTGATTATCATTTTCCCTTTGATGACAAACGGGGAATTCAAAAACTTGTAGAGGATAATTGGGATAATGAAATTCTACTTGTACGTGCTCCAACAGGAGCTGGAAAAACAGACGCTTCTCTATTATGGGCCTCTCGCCAGATAGCCGCTCACAAAGCCGATCGTCTTGTAATAGCTATGCCAACTCGATTTACGGCAAATGCTCTCTCTGTAAACGTAGCATCCACCTTGTCAGATACAGGCTTGTATCATTCCAGTGCTTGGTACTCAAAGTATTCGAAAGTGCAAAATGGAGAAATGGATATGACGGAAGCATTGGCTCAACAAAAAATGGCAAAACTTCTTGCAACACCAATTACAGTATGTACCATTGATCACTTGTTGATGTCTTTGACCTTTACTCAAGAAAACCATCATCTGATTTGCAGCAATCTCGCCAACTCTTGTATAGTTATAGACGAAGCAGATTTCTATGATGATTTTACCCTTGCCAATATACTCTTCCTATTAAAAGTGCTTCACAAATGGAATGCTCCGGTTATGATAATGAGTGCGTCTTTGCCAGAATCAGCTTTGCAATTATATAGAAAAGCAGGATTCAACATTGAGAGTATATTGGAAGACAAAGATAGCGATATATATAAAAAATGTTTCAATATAAAAAAACAAATAGAGTATGACAATATACAGGATATAAACTATCTATTGGAATATTGTGTAGATAGAGGAAATGCTATTATCTACCTTAACACAGTGGATAAAGCCATAAAAGTATACAAGGAAGTAAAAGACCTTGTATTGAAAAGCGGCAAAGACATCCCTGTTATCCTGTATCATAGTAGGTTTACAGAAAAAGACAAACAACGTAAGGAAAATATGTTGCTTGATAATTTGGGAAGAAAGTCATGGAACAATGGTACCGCTAAAGGAATAGCTATTCTTACACAAATAGGAGAAATCAGTATAAATATTAGTTCCGAACTAATGATTACTGAAGTATGTCCAATAGACAGACTTATGCAGAGAGCAGGAAGATTATGTCGCTTTGATAATTCTGTTGGAGAAATGTATATATTGATACCATACAAGGACAACACTCTCTACCCAGCTCCATACGGCTCGTATTCTCAAAGCGATAAGTCATGGATTCCATGTAAAGCTTTATTGGCTACTATGGACATACTTAAACGTGGTATATATTCAGCACAAGATTTAGTTAATATTCTAAACAAGGTGTATGCAGAAGAAACAAATTTTAGCATAAAAGCCCAAACTAACGTAAAGGCATTGGAACAAATGTTTATCAATAATTGGCTAATAAATCCAGTTGAAAAATGGAATGATGATGATACTCACTCCAACACTTGGAAAAGCCGAGATATAGGACCACAAGGAACAGCTTTTGTAATAAATCCTAAGTGTATGCATTTTTACAATTATTCCGAATATGCGGAGTTTGTACTGTCCTATTCCATCAGTTTACCTGTGTATTTACTGGACAAAGGACGGAAAGAACATCGGATTGATTCAAATTGCAAAATTACTATTGGGTCTAACGAACCAATCTTTATAAATGTTATACGTGAGGGTTTTTATACATTTGACGTAGGTGTTGATTTAACCAACAATGAGGAGGACAATTTCTTATGATAGTAACAGGTACTCATTTCAACTATTACCAGCTTTGCCATCGCAAACTATGGCTGTTTGCCAATGGCATCAATATGGAACAAGAGTCAGACTTGGTCTATGAAGGAAAGTTGGTGCATGAATCCAGTTATCCGCAACGTACATCAAAGTATGAGGAAGTGGAGATTGATGGTATCAAAGTGGATTACTATGATGCCAAGAACAAGGTCATCCATGAGATAAAGAAATCTAATAAGGTGGATAAAGCTCATGAATGGCAACTGAAATATTACATGTATGTTTTCGAGCAGCATGGAATTGATGGCGTGAAGGGCATTTTGGAATATCCTCTTTTGAGAACGACAAAAGAAGTAATCTTGACAGATGTCGATAGAGATGACATTCAGGTTATATCAAAAGACATTATTAAGATAATCTCTCAAGATGTTTGCCCGTCTAAAGTCAAGAAAGGCATCTGTAAGAATTGTAGTTATTTCGATTTTTGTTATATAAACGAGTTGGAGGAAGAAGAATGAAAAGAAGTTTTTATCTGTTCAATCCAGGCATTATGGAGAGAAGGGACAATACGCTGAAGTTCACGCCTGTTATCGTGAATGAAGATAATGAAGAAATCAAGCAGCAACCTCGATACATTCCTATTGAGGATGTTGCGGAACTGTATGCCTTTGGAAGTCTGCGGGCAAATAGCGCTTTGTTCAACTTTCTGGGACAGAAAGGTATTCCTGTCCACTTCTTCGACTATTATGAGAACTATACCGGAAGCTTTATGCCAAGGGAAAGTCTTCTTTCTGGCAAGGCATTGTTGGCACAAACATCTGCGTACCAAAACAAGAAGAAAAGGGTAGAATTGGCGTGTAAATTCATTCAGGGAGCAGCTTGGAATATGGTTATGAACCTCAACTATTATAATCGTAGAGGAAAAGACTTGCAGGATATTATCGATACCATTAAGAGATTGAGTAATACTTTGCCAGATGCAAAGGCTGTAGATGAGATAATGGGAATTGAGGGAAATATTCGACAAGCTTATTATGCTGCATTCGATATTATTCTCGATGATTTCAACATGGGGGCAAGAACTAAGCAACCGCCGGAGAACGAGGTAAATGCTCTCATTTCTTTTGGCAACATGATGTGCTATACCGAAACTCTCCGAGCTGTTCATCAAACTCAGCTCAATCCCACGATAAGCTTTCTGCATACTCCTGGAGAAAGACGTTTTTCGTTATGTCTGGATATATCCGAGATCTTCAAACCTATTATCGTGGATAGAGTCATCTTCAAGGTACTCAATAAGCATGCTTTAAGCACCAGTCATTTTGATAAGAAACTCAACAAATGTCTTTTGAACGAAAAGGGAAAGAAGATTTTTGTAAAGGCCATGGAAGAACGTTATGATGAGACATTCCGTCATCGTTCTTTAGGACGTAATGTAAGCTATAAGCATCTTATAAAACTTGAATGCTATAAGCTACTGAAAGATATTTTGGGAATAGAAGAATATAAACCTTTTAAAATGTATTGGTGATATGTATGTGATTATTGTTTATGATGTCGGCGAGAAGCGAGTTGGCAAAATGTTGAAGCTTTGCCGCCAGTATTTGTGTTGGATTCAGAACTCAGTTTTGGAGGGAGAATTATCTGAAGCTAAACTTCGGGAATTGCAAATGAAGATGAAAGCTATCATTGATGAATCCGAGGATAGTGTCATTGTTTTCACCAATAAAATGGGGTATAATATGAACAAACAGATTCTTGGAAAAGAAAGAATGACTACCGATAATTTCTTATAAAGAGTTGTCGATGTGGTTCTATTTTGCCGTTTTTGGTTCGGCAAAATCTCCAAAAGTGCTCTTTGACTTATTGAAACCTCCATAAATAGGCAGGTTGTCGTAAGGCCGCAGAAAAAATATCTTTAGGCATCGACATTTTTCTGAAGATTTTTTTGTATCTTTGCACCCGCAAACCTATAGATTCTTAGGACATCTACGCCCAAGACTTAACGGGGTTCTAATCGCACCTTTATGGAATTGAAATTTGATATTGATTGTTTCGGTGTCTTATGGAAGCAGGGTTCTAATCGCACCTTTATGGAATTGAAATTTCGCCACTCTTCCTTGTCCTTAAAAGGAAAACCGACAGTTCTAATCGCACCTTTATGGAATTGAAATGCCGTAAATAGGTTTGATTTATGTAGACAGTTAAGTTCTAATCGCACCTTTATGGAATTGAAATAACAAATCCAACAAGCGCAAAGCATTTTGGATCTTAGGTTCTAATCGCACCTTTATGGAATTGAAATTTGTAAATATCTGAGATACCTAAACCAAAATTATTTAAGTTCTAATCGCACCTTTATGGAATTGAAATGCACGATAGAAGATTATCACTGCTAGCTGATACACCAGTTCTAATCGCACCTTTATGGAATTGAAATTTGCACGGCGGTTCTCAGCGTTGATAGCCTCTGTAGGTTCTAATCGCACCTTTATGGAATTGAAATCCCAGCACGATAGAAGATTATCCCTGATGCAAGAAGGTTCTAATCGCACCTTTATGGAATTGAAATGCGGAAAACGTGACGCCTAAAAAATGAGGGGTGGGTTCTAATCGCACCTTTATGGAATTGAAATTAGAGTCACTATCTAAGTTATCCTTAGAGTCACTAGTTCTAATCGCACCTTTATGGAATTGAAATTTCTTATTCATCAGTCTTCTAACTGCTTGTTTATTGGGTTCTAATCGCACCTTTATGGAATTGAAATTAGGTAGTTTCATCTTTTGGTGTATTGCTATCTTTGGTTCTAATCGCACCTTTATGGAATTGAAATCGTGAGAGAGTATCGAAGTAGTCCACATCACGCTGTTCTAATCGCACCTTTATGGAATTGAAATTTTGTTTCTCCACTTGCGGATAATTACCTGTACCGTTCTAATCGCACCTTTATGGAATTGAAATATGTGTGATAGGGAAACAATTTAAAAAGCCATTTTCGTTCTAATCGCACCTTTATGGAATTGAAATCACTAAATGCTATCGTTATGAAGAAAGAAACCTATCACGTTCTAATCGCACCTTTATGGAATTGAAATATCAGCCCTAGGTGCAGCACGGTGAAGCACAATTTTGTTCTAATCGCACCTTTATGGAATTGAAATAAATAAAATTACCCAAACTTGTTTAATAAATTATAGTTCTAATCGCACCTTTATGGAATTGAAATTCCGGCGCAGCAGTTACATATTCAAGTGATAATAGTTCTAATCGCACCTTTATGGAATTGAAATCCGCCTGAACCTATCAGCCACCAGGCAGCAGAAGTTCTAATCGCACCTTTATGGAATTGAAATTCCCTCGGTCAACCATCAACCCCGACCGCCACCCGTTCTAATCGCACCTTTATGGAATTGAAATAGCGAGATACTCTTGCCAAGTCTTGTCGCTGTGGGTTCTAATCGCACCTTTATGGAATTGAAATATAGCGGTAACCTTGCCAGTTGATGAATTTACTGGTTCTAATCGCACCTTTATGGAATTGAAATCTCACCTCTTAAAGCTATCGTAATATGACATTAAGTTCTAATCGCACCTTTATGGAATTGAAATGAAGATGATGATGACGCAAGAGATTTGCGTAAAGGGTTCTAATCGCACCTTTATGGAATTGAAATAGATAAGAAGCAACCAAAAGATTGTTTCACTGATGTTCTAATCGCACCTTTATGGAATTGAAATAAGGTAGAGAACTTTGCGATGGTTGCAGGACACCTGCTTGTTCTAATCGCACCTTTATGGAATTGAAATCTCCGTCAACTAAGGCAATCTTACCGCTGATTACGCGTTCTAATCGCACCTTTATGGAATTGAAATCGGAATACAGGCTTGCTCTCCCCCTCACCTTGTGTAAAGTTCTAATCGCACCTTTATGGAATTGAAATAAATTTATCTGGATCTGGTATTTCACAGTTAAGATGTTCTAATCGCACCTTTATGGAATTGAAATTAATATCTCCACTCTGGAGATAGAAGGAAAGCTCGTTCTAATCGCACCTTTATGGAATTGAAATGGAGAGACAATCCCTGCTCATAGGCATCTTTCTGCGTTCTAATCGCACCTTTATGGAATTGAAATGTATGGGTTGACGTGATAGTCGCGTACCAGGAACTGGTTCTAATCGCACCTTTATGGAATTGAAATCGCAGATGCAGATAGATGCAGACGACCTTCCGAAGCGTTCTAATCGCACCTTTATGGAATTGAAATGTAATTGGACGATAGGTAGCGAAGAGACTTTTCAATCGTTCTAATCGCACCTTTATGGAATTGAAATGGCGGAGTGCTCATGTACGGAATAAACCACATTAGTGTTCTAATCGCACCTTTATGGAATTGAAATTGGTCTTGTGGGTAAAGAGGGCTTTATGCGCTTTACTGTTCTAATCGCACCTTTATGGAATTGAAATGGGTATAGCAGAAAAGGAGTACTGGATGATCCTCAAGGTTCTAATCGCACCTTTATGGAATTGAAATAAGTAAGTGTTAAATCTCAAAATCAAAATTGGCTCATGTTCTAATCGCACCTTTATGGAATTGAAATCCGTTTAAGGCCTTGTACCTTTGCACCCTGGAATGTTCTAATCGCACCTTTATGGAATTGAAATAATGATGTCACTATCAAGGTAGTTCTGATACGCATGTTCTAATCGCACCTTTATGGAATTGAAATAAAAAGTACAGTATCAAATATCGTTCTAGAATTATGTTCTAATCGCACCTTTATGGAATTGAAATTCGATGCCAAGACGGGCATGGGCGAAGTAGAGTTAGTTCTAATCGCACCTTTATGGAATTGAAATCTGACAGAGATGGCAGTAGCACTACCACCTTCCAAGGTTCTAATCGCACCTTTATGGAATTGAAATAGCAAAGAAGAGGTAATGACCATTGAGAGCAATACGTTCTAATCGCACCTTTATGGAATTGAAATATAAGAAGTTACTATGTTGGCAGTACCATTAAACGTTCTAATCGCACCTTTATGGAATTGAAATAGCATTCAATCTGTCATTATAGTTATCGGTCTGAGTTCTAATCGCACCTTTATGGAATTGAAATTCTGCATTTGTGGAGGCTTAGGACTCCCAGCACTAGGTTCTAATCGCACCTTTATGGAATTGAAATTGGCCATAGGTGCCCATGCTCGTGAGGGAGACTTGTTCTAATCGCACCTTTATGGAATTGAAATATGACAAATGACGAACCTTTTGCCTTGGCAGTCAGGTTCTAATCGCACCTTTATGGAATTGAAATAAGACGGAATGCAGAGCACATCACTCTTCATTCCTGGTTCTAATCGCACCTTTATGGAATTGAAATTTGGTTGCTGACGTAGGCATAGTTGATGCGGTAGTTCGTTCTAATCGCACCTTTATGGAATTGAAATAGCCAAATTAACCTTTGCAATACGATTCTGGGTATGTTCTAATCGCACCTTTATGGAATTGAAATTTTTTATGCTGAAAAGCATGTTTTTTAAAAACAATTGGTTCTAATCGCACCTTTATGGAATTGAAATTGTACAAATGCATTGTTTCCAAGTGCTTTAGAATGTTCTAATCGCACCTTTATGGAATTGAAATGACGAATGCAGCGATAGCCAATATCACTGCGATGAGTTCTAATCGCACCTTTATGGAATTGAAATCTCTTAGCATCGTAGTGATCCACCTCCATCATAGCCGGTTCTAATCGCACCTTTATGGAATTGAAATAAGGACAAGATAAAGGGAAAAGGACATCAGCTGGACGTTCTAATCGCACCTTTATGGAATTGAAATTGAAAAGTATGTTGGTTCGATACCATTAAAGATATAGGTTCTAATCGCACCTTTATGGAATTGAAATTTGGGCTACCTGATAGCCCCTACAGCGGAATATCTGGGGTTCTAATCGCACCTTTATGGAATTGAAATTACCAAGTTGGTGACATCTGGGTAAATGCCACTTATCGTTCTAATCGCACCTTTATGGAATTGAAATAGACTAGCTGCAGATATGCAATATCGTGCTGCAGGGTTCTAATCGCACCTTTATGGAATTGAAATGGGCATTCTTAGCCTCAAAGGAATCTTGTGTCACGTTCTAATCGCACCTTTATGGAGTTGAAATTCTTGCCTTTGGAGCCGCTACAGCTCTTGGCGGTAGTTCTAATCGCACCTTTATGGAATTGAAATAGATATACGTGGTTCTGAGCGAAGAGACCATTGCGTTCTAATCGCACCTTTATGGAATTGAAATTTGTTGGCATTGGCACCACGGAGGCAAAGACGAAAGTTCTAATCGCACCTTTATGGAATTGAAATATGTGCGGAAATGTTGGATTCGCTTATCTTGCAACCGTTCTAATCGCACCTTTATGGAATTGAAATGCAGAAGCAACATGGCATAGATAAAATCCATAATCGTTCTAATCGCACCTTTATGGAATTGAAATCCAAGAAGGAGGGCGATTGCAGCCAAGAAGAAACGTTCTAATCGCACCTTTAGGAATGCATCATTGAATGCTGGCTCGTAGCGGTCGTATTTCTTCACCCACTGCTGCATGTTGTCACTCTTGGCTATGCGAGTTGTTCCGCCGAAGTAAGAGAAGGCATCGGATATACCGCCGAAGAAATTCTCCATGGAAGCGTTGTACATAGCCTTGGCAAATCCCAAGCCGCTGTATGGCAGGATACAGACCAAGACGACAACCTTGGTTAGCTCACCTGTCTTCGGGTCAGTAAGCCGCAGGGCATCGCCGGCGAAGTCAATCTTCATCTCTTCCCCAGGAATATAGGTGTTATGGAAGCTGAGGTTGTGTGAGTACTGATACTCACGGATTGACTTTTTGAACTGGGTGTATCCATATCCGTCGGGATGCTCCTTGTTGTATGATTCGTGCAGGGCTTGAATGGTGAGGTAGCGGTTATGCGACAAGTCTGACACATATTCAGGCAACAGCCCGTCCAGCACCTGACGTTGGGAGGATGGGGCTGCTGTGGGTTTGGACAACTGGAGGAAATATTCTATTTCCCCGTCATTCATGCGGCCTATCACGCCATAGGACAAACCTTGGGAATCCGCTAAGGTCTTGTACCGGTTAAGTACACCACGTGTCATGTGTAGTTGCTCGCAAATGGTACGTTGCGGTATTTTTGCCGCTAGCATTATTATTATTATACATGAGCAGAACTTAACATCTTTTTGGTACCGATTGGTGCGCTATGATGGTACCGATTCGCCGATACTGTCAAAGAAATTAGCAAAATCGGGCTATTTTTCTTTATTTAACTCCGAAATTGAGTGGAATATCAGAGAAAATCTTTAAATTTGCATTTAAATACAATATTTTGTAAAGAATGGAAGATAGAGAACTATTACAGAAAAGTGCTCCAGAGTTCGAACGCCTCGCCTTTACGGTGTTGGCTATCGAGGCTTCGGCACAAAAAATGGGTATATCGCCGTCTGAAATGAGAAAGCGATTGGATAAGGTGGGGCTAATCAAGAGTCTCATCCAAGATTGCTATGATACTCTACATACAGAAAGCCGGGAAGCTGTAGCAAATGATGTGGTCGAAGCTCTTAAAAATTGGGAAAGAAAAGAATAATGGAAAAGCAAATATTATCTCATGGTTCAAATGTCTTTGTTGAGCATACTCTCCGCCAGATTTACATTTTAAGCCAAGAGATAGTTGATAAGTATTTGCAGTTCAAATCATATGAAAGGATATAATTATGTTGGATTTCTTATTATGGAATAAAATCGCTCGTATCATAAAGCAACTAGCCGACACGCTGCATATATCAACCGACAGAGCATTACAGATATTCTATGACTCTGATGTTTGTCGTATGTTACATGACAAAGAACTTGGCTTGCATCTAATGAGTGATACATATATTGTAAATGACTTGATAGAAGAGCTAAGGAATAAGCAATAGCAAAACAATGGATCATTAGAGGAGGAAGATTCTTTGTACTGTAGCACCTTGATTGTTTAGTACGATCAAGGCAAATGCTTCATAATTCAAGATTGAAAGTGGGTATGGTGTCATCCAACAACTCATCGCCCACCAGCTGATTTCCGCTTGCACAACAGGTGTTGGACGAGCGCATATCAGCTGTTATGCAAGCGCACAACAGCTGTTGTGCGGCTGAAGATATAGGCTTCTCCGGCTTATAATATTAATTCTTCCGGCAACAAGTAAAGGTTACTCCGAAGACTTTTTACGTAAAACCGATGCAACAATGATAGTACTTACAAGCAACAATGATAGTACTTGCAAGCAACAGCGATAGTACTTACAAGGTGCAAAGACGTTACTGAGAGGTCGCCATGATAGTACTGATGAGGCGTAAAGGGGCTTGTATCGTTTATTGCCTCACTATGGCACAACATTGCCCCTTACCAGGGCAATAACCTGCCATTGCCAGGCACAAAACGATACGTCGGGAGCTGGTAAAACAACCACTCGCTTTTTTACTCTTCACTCTTCACCAAATCGGCTGAAACCCCGATAAACACTGGGGGTGCGAGAGGTGAAGAGTTACGTACCACTCTTCACCACTCTTCACCACTCTTCACCTTCGGATTGCGCACGGAATAGAAACGGAAACTCGCCCTGTTCGATCGGGGGGCTGAAACCACTTTTTTATGTCCCACAGATTTCACAGATTTTCCGTAAGCGGCTCTGGTAAGCGGCTCCGCGTTTATACCTTGCATAATTCAAAAAAAGCAGTAACAGCTGA
>ERZ1035014.402-NODE-402-length-20194-cov-7.781072_pt1 | contig 20194 bp, 15 predicted proteins | sample MGYA00520620_ERZ1035014 | MGnify/ENA primary metagenome ERZ1035014 (study PRJEB33766, sample SAMN09781744) | gut metagenome | biome: gut microbiome | host: Homo sapiens | place: Madagascar | study: EMG produced TPA metagenomics assembly of the PRJNA485056 data set...
TCTTATAAGATTAGAAAAGACAGATATTCAAAATTATATTGAATATCTGTCTTCTTTTATATTTTCTTTGAGGCATCATCAACAAGTTTGGGTAGACACTAATCAAATTGTATAAACATTGAGGGGCTGCAACAGTTGAAACAGCTCAAAAAAAGAGGAAAAACTCTTAAATTGGAGAATTTCCTCTTTTTTAGTGTGGATAACTTAAAACCTCAAAAAAGTTTTCCACTGAATATGTGAAATTATGCTTATTTATGCCGAAATATCAACTTCAATGTAAATGATACTATAATATATTTATGGAAAATAAAAATGCTGAACGAGTTTTTTGTCAACCAGATCAGCGCACATATTATAATGCTGTTCAGTTGATTTGCCAGTCAATACTTTGATTTCTCTTGAAAAAGATGATCCTGTCTTTGCTTTTCTCGAAGCGGTCGAAAGTATTGATTTTTCACGCTATGTGCGTCCAATCACTTCTAACAATACCAGAAGTCATGACCACGGCATGCTTGTAAAAGGTCTCCTGTTTGGTTATATGAATGGAGTTGAATCTGTGAATGAGTTTTCCAGACTGTGCCGTACCGCTCTTCGCTATCTCTATCTTTCCAGTGAGGAAAGACCAAGTGCCATGGCATTTTCCCGGGTCTGTGATCAGCTGACGACAAGCATAGACAGTCTGCTCTTTGACCTTTCCTAAGAAATCACAGCACTGCCGGACATTGATACTTCAACGCAGTTTGTTGACGGCACCAAGATAGAAGCCAATGCACAGAAAAATACATTCGTATACAGGAAAAGAATTGTAAATGCAAGAGACCGTCTTTCACTCAAGATAACAGAATCAATAAAATCGCTGGACCTTGTTCAACTGTTACAGCCTCTTAACACTTCATTCACACCAGAATACACGATTTTCTTTACGTGGAGCAGGTACAGGTTTTTCATCAGCACGATATCCTAATACACAATGACCAATTCCTTCATAGTCACCTTCGATGCCAAGCTTCTTCAACAAAGCTTTTCCTTCTTCACTTTCAAATTCTTCTTTAGCTCGATGAATCCAGCAAGAACCAATTCCCTTAGCATCTGCCGCAAGCATCAGATTCCCCATGACCAAAGATCCATCATATACACATGTTCTAGCTGCCTTATCTGCCAATACGATCAATACTACAGGAGCACCATAGAAAGGATCATTCTCACTTCCCATAACAGATGCATTCATCTTAGACAATTCATCTCTCACTTCTTTGTTTGTAACCGCAACAATGATAGGAGACTGTTTTCCCATGCCACTTGCTGCATACAAACCTGCTTCAATGACTTCTTCTAGATCTTCCTTAGGAATCATTGTGCCCTGATACTTTCTACAGCTTCTTCTTTCTTTCATTGCCTGAATGATTTCGTTCATATTCAACACCTCGATTTTTATAGTCACATTGTATCACGCATCAAAAAAACAGTTCCAATCATTTGACTAGAACTGTTTGATAAATGCATTAGTCTAAATCTTCACCGTTAGACTTGTAAACTTTCTGCATGTAGAAGAAGGAATCCTTCTTGCTTCTAGCAAAGTCACCATTACCTTCATCATCTCTATCAACATAGATGAATCCATATCTCTTTCTCATTTCACCTGTACCAGCAGAAACAAGATCGATATGACCCCAAGGTGTATAACCCATTAAGTCAACACCATCAATTTCAACCGCATCCTTCATAACCTTGATATGATCTCTCATATAGTTGATACGGTAATCATCATGGATAGAACCATCAGCTTCAACCTTATCTATTGCACCTAAGCCATTTTCAACAACCATCATAGGAATCTGATATCTATCCCAGATCTGGTTCAGGTTAATTCTCAAGCCAAGTGGGTCAACTGTCCAGCCCCATTCACTAGCCTTCAAATAAGGATTCTTAACACCCATTGTCTGGTTGCCTTCAGATACACCATGTTCTTCAGGATGTGCAGCAAATACCTGAGAAGAATAGTAAGAGAATGAGTAGAAGTCAACAACGCCTTCCTTCAATAATTCATCTTCTCCTTCTTCCTTCTGGATTGTAATACCTTCTCTTTCAAGAGCCTTTACTTTCCATGCTGGGTAGTAACCTCTAACAAGAACGTCACCATAGAACCACTTCTGATCATGAGCACCTGTCAATTCAGCCCATACATCTTCTGGGTTGCAGGAATATGGATATGACGCACCATGTGCAATCATTAAACCAATCTTGTTTGTTGGATCAATTTCATGACCAATCTTAACTGCGTATGCACTTGCTACAAATAAGTGCCATCTGCACTGTTCAGCGTTCTGTCTGTTGGAAATATGTTCATGAACACCATTCATCATGAAGTTTGTATTGATGTTGATTTCATTGATTGTCAGCCAGTAATGAACAAGTCCCTTATAACGCTTGAAAATAACTTCTACATATCTCTTGAATGCTTCTAATGTATGTCTAGAAACCATGCCATCATATTCATTTGCCAAATGAAGAGGCATATCAAAGTGATAAATCGTAACTAATGGTTCAATACCATACTTATGACATTCTTTAAATACATCTTCATAGAACTGTAGACCTTCTTCATTTGGTGTTTCATCATCCCCATTAGGGAAAATTCTAGTCCAGTTGATAGATAAACGGTAAACATTGCATCCCATTTCTGCAAATAATGCAATATCTTCCTTCCAATGATGATAGAAGTCAGTAGCTTCATGGCTTGGGTAATATGTGTCTGGATCTACAATTGCCTTTGCACCTGCAGGAACTTCTTCTCTATTCCCAAGTTCTCTTCTTGTACCATCTGGCATTTCAACGATAAACTTTCTTGGAATACCGTGGATACCATCACCGCCTGTTAAAGTATCCGCAACAGCAAGACCTTTACCACCGCTTAGATAACCACCTTCATACTGATTGGCAGCTGTAGCGCCACCCCATAAAAAACCTTTTGGAAAACTCATGTTCTTACTCTCCTTTTCTTTTCCTTAATTAGTCTAAATCTGCACCATTACTCTTGCAGACTTTCTGATACCAGTAGAATGAATCTTTCTTGATTCTCTTCATATCTTTCAGATCAAATTCGTCACGATCAACATAGATAAATCCATATCTCTTTGTAATACCCTGATGTGTTGAAATAAGGTCAAATGCTGACCATGGAGAATATCCAAATAAATCAACACCATCATTGATTGCTTCTCTGCAAGCTTCAATATGTCTTCTCAAATAATCAATACGATAATCATCATGCACCTTGCCATCTTCTAATGTATCTGGCACACCACAGCCATTTTCAGTAATGATTAGTGGTAAATGATATCTTTCCCAAAGCTGTCTTAATGTAATACGTAAGCCAACCGGGTCAATTCCCATACCATAAGATGTAGATTCCTGCAGAGGATTGTTTACTGCCATGCATAGACCTGGATATGTCATTAGACCTGTCATAAAGTCTTTCTTTTCCTTTGCTTCTGCAATTGCCTTTTCACCATCTTCTTTGGAAACATACTTTACACATCCCGCACCATAATAGTTGAATGCGATAAAGTCTGGATGACCATTCTTTAAGATCTCCATGTCACCCTCTTCAATAGCAGGAGCAACACCACGGTCTTTAAACCATCTTAGCAATGCTTCTGGATATGTACCAAAGCAAGCTGGATCCAGGAACAGACGATTACGTAACTGATCAAAATCCATTGCTGCTAAATTATCTTCTGGAGAAGAAGTTGCAGGATAGATTGCCGTAATGTTTGGTGCAGGTCCAATTTTAGCATCACACATTTTATGGCATTCCTGCATTGCTAATGACTGTGCTAATAACATGTGATGATTTGCCTGCCAGATTGTTTTTTCATCCTTATAGTCACGATGTCCCTGGTATAAAACCATCATGTTCTGTTCGTTGATTGTTAAGAAATACTTTACTTTCTTGCCATATTCTGCAAAGCAGACTTTGCAGTACTTGAGGAATGCATCGATACACTTACGATCAGCCCATCCACCATAACGATCCTGCAGGCACTGCGGTAAATCAAAATGATATAACGTAACAACTGGTTCAATACCATATTTATGACATTCATCAATGACATCATGATAATGCTTCACTGCGACTTCATTGACTTCACCATCCCCACTAGGAATGATACGCGGCCATGCAATTGAAAATCTGAATTCATTAAATCCCATTTCAGCCATCAAAGCAATATCTTCTTTATAACGATGATAATGATCAATCGCTACTTTAAAATCTGTTGTACCTTCAGGAATGGCAGCTGTATCGGATACAGATGGTGATTTTCCATCTTCATCCCATGCACCTTCACACTGATAAGCACTAGAAGAACCTCCCCACAAAAATCCTTGAGGAAAATCTTTCAATGTTGAATAATCCATAATTTGTCTCCTTACACACTACTTTCATTTTAATGTAAGCAGTTACAATAATCCATAAAAAAAGATGGAACAAAGTTCCAACTTTTTCAGAATATCTGTGCTCCCACAAATCCAAGAATGCTCATCAGTACCAAAAAGAGTAATCCATACGGCATAACTCTAGCCATTAATTTTGCATCTTCTCCCTTTGCATTCACAGAAGATAATGCAATCGCAAGTGACTGTGGAGATAGCATTTTTCCTGCCGCAACGCCTAATGAGTTCAAAGAAACCATCCAGTATGGATCAATCTGCAATGTATTGGCTGCACTGCTCTGTACTGCACCAAACAGCACACCAGAATTTGTACCAGAACCCGTCACAAATGTACCAAGTCCACCAATCCATGGTGCAAATAATGGATAGAAGCTGCCTGTTGTTCCAATCGCAAAGGATGCAATGGAAGAAATCATTCCAGAATATCCCATGATTTTTGCACATGCCAGTACAGAAATCATAGTAATCATTGTTTCTTTCATCTGCACAAATGTTTCTTTCAACACAATCACAAAGTCTTCCATCTTTGCACCTTGTAGAAGACCACCAATCATTGCGGATAAGAAAATCCAAACACCTGGTGTATTGATCCAGGCAAATGTAATTGTATTAGGATTTTCTCCTGTAAAGATTGTTAGAGATGTTGCAAACTGTGCCAAGAATGTATTCACTGGGGAAACAAGTTTACTTGTAAGTAAAAGGAATACAAAGATCATGATAAATGGTGACCATGCTAATAGTGCTTTTTTTAGATTCAACGTTTCTTGTGTTTCAATCTTCACTTCATACGCAGGATCTCTTTCAACACTCTTTGCCATCAGAATTGTAACTGCTAAAGAAACAACAGATCCAACAACGACCGCAAGTTCAGCACCAACAAATTTACCAATCAGTATTTCAGGAATCACGAATGTAATCCCGCTCATGATTGTAATTGGTAATACACCCTTCAGACCTTTGATTCCATTCCCTGTAATCATCACCATTAAAATTGGTGAAAGAATAATAAATGGTGTTAATTGTAGAGCTGTCATAAATGACAATGATGTGTTTTCTAAGGATAGAAGATTTGCCAAAGTGACAGTAGGAATACCAATGGATCCAAATGCCGTTGGTGTACCATTCGCAATCAAACATACAAGACATGAAAACAATGGATCAAATCCCAATGACACAAGCATACTGGCAGGAATTGCAACTGCAGTACCAAAACCAGCCATGCCTTCCATAAATCCACCAAAACACCATGCAATCAATAAAACAAGTACACGTTTATCTGTTGAGAAAGACGTAATCATAGATTTGATAACATTCATGCCACCTGTTCTCAATGATAAACGATATGTAAATACTGCCGCAATAATAACAATAATAATTGGCCAGATTGCCATCAATGTTCCTTCTAATGCTGCAGTAGCTGTATCAATAACAGGCAGATGCCACACAAGAACAGCTAGTATAACAGAAATCAGAAATGAACCAATTGCCGCTTTAAATGTTGGCCACTTCATTTTCAATAAAGCAAAAGCAAGCCAGATAATCGGTGCTAATCCCAAAATAAATAATATGAAACTCATATTTCCTCCGCGCGTTAAATAGTATCATTTCTATTCTTGTAAAAATAGAGCAATTCAAAATGCGAACGCTTACAGATAGAAAAAAGATCAAAAAAATTGATCTTTTACGCATATTTATGCAGTTTTTCTATCAGGCGTATCACTTGTTTAGAAGTGCTTTTTAAATTCTGGTATGCACGATCTGTATCCATTGCTTCTTTGATTGAACAAGCACCTTGTTGAATTGAAAAGAATGCATCAATACCATTTTCATTACATGCTTCTGCATCTTTCCCAACACATCCACAAAACGCAATGACAGGTTTCTGATATTTTTTTGCAAGCTGCGCTACACCAAGAGGTGCCTTTCCCATCGCAGTCTGTGCGTCTATTTTTCCTTCTCCAGTAATGATGAGATCTGCCTCCTGGATTGCTTTTTCTAATTGAATTTCTTCTAGTACAAAAGAAATACCACGCTTCATTTCACCATGCAGAAACGTATGCAACGCATACCCAAGACCACCCGCAGCACCACTGCCTGGATAGTTATGATCTGCTTCACAATACTTATCTTTTACAATAGATGCGAAATGCGCCATCCATGCATCCATTTCTTCTATCATAGCTTGATCTGCACCCTTCTGTGGTCCAAAGATATACGAAGCACCTTGTTTTCCACACAATGGATTTTTCACATCACTCAATATGAAAAATGAACATTCTTTGATTCTAGAATCTACATAAGTATCATCGATGCTGATAATATCTTTTAATCCTTTTGCTCCAAAGCAAACTTCTTTTGCATTCTGATCAAGAAAATGATATCCCAGTGCCTGCAGCATCCCAACACCACCATCATTCGTACACGAGCCACCAATACCAATCAAAAATTTTCTACAGCCATGATTGAATGCATCTTGAATGATTTCTCCAACACCAAATGTCGTTGCACAATATGGATCAAGCTGTTCTTTTTTTACAAGTGTAATTCCTGCAGCACTGCACATCTCTATGATTGCGGTTGCATCTTCCGTCATTCCATACGCTGCATTCACTTTTTCAAGAAATGGACCTGTCACTGGAATGGTTCTTTTCTTTGCATGCATACATTCACATAATGCATCTACCGTGCCTTCACCCCCATCTGCCAGTGGTTTGATAATTACTTCATGATTTTCACCAATGCCTTCTTTGATTGCATTTGCTGCCTGCAAAGATGTTAAAGATCCTTTGAACGAATCCAGGGCACAAACAATTTTCATTGCACAGCCCCAACAAGTTTCTTTACAAGTGCTTCATCTACAACATCATAGTCATTTTCATGCGGTGCAGATAAATATGCATATGTCACAAATTCACTGCTTGTTGTTGGATCATTACTGTAATTCTTACAAGAAGAATGCACCTGTGAAATACCTGTTGTTTCAATCATTTCCACTGCATTTCCAGCATTCATTCCTGAACCCGCCAGTATTTCCATCTGACTTCCATACTGGCTCTGCAGCTGCTTGATTAAATCCATTCCTTCCATTGCTTTCGCTTTTTGTCCACTTGTTAATACACGATCCACACCTAGATCAATCAATATTTCCATGGACTGGAATGGATCAGGTGTAACATCAAATGCTCTATGGAATACTGCATCTTTCCCGTAGGAATGAATCAGATCCACCATCTTTTCCACATATGGCAAACAAATGTTTCCTTCTTCTGTTAAAAAACCAAACGCAATTCCATCTGCACCATTTTCAAGCATCACTTCTGCATCTTCCATCATTGTTTCAAATTCACTAAATGAATATGCAAATCCAGCAGCTCTAGGACGATCCATACAGATGACTTTCAAATCTGTATCTCTTTTCACTCTTTTCAATGTTGCCAGTGTAGGTGTTAATCCACCAACACTCAATGCACTGTTTAATTCCACTCTCTTTGCGCCACCTTTGTCAGCAGCAACGCAATCTTCATAACTTCCACAACATACTTCAATCATTCTTTCCATAACATTCTCCATTTAAATTGATATTTTTCTCATTCAATTTTAGTAAAATTCAAGTCAGTTTTCACTCCGAAATTCATATTTTTATGATATTCTTTGAAACCATTGAACTAAATATTATTTGCTTTACAATAGATTCGTAGTGAGGTACAAAAACAAATGAACAATTATGCAAAACAAATCTGTGATCAGCTTTACAAGCTCACAGCGATTGCTTCTCCAAGCGGCTATACCGCAAAAGCTGCAAAGTATGTCAAAGAAACATTAGATAACATGGGATATGAAGCAAGAATCACAAGAAAAGGAAACGTTGAATGTACGATTGGCGGCGAAGGAAATCCACTTGTTCTAGCTGCACACGTCGATACACTTGGTGCTATGGTTAGAAGTATCAAGGCGAATGGAAGACTCAAGCCAACAACACTTGGTGGTCATCAATGGTCTACTGCAGATGGTGAAAACTGTATGGTATTCACTAGAAGTGGAAAAATGTACACTGGTGTTGTATTGAACAAGGAACCAAGTGCACATGTTGCTGATCAAAAAGTGGAAACAAAAGAAGAAAATATGGAAATCTTGCTGGATGAGAATATTTCTTCTAAAGAAGACGTTTTAAAGCTAGGCATTGAAACAGGCGATATCATCGCAATGGATCCTAAAATAACAGTGACTGAAAGTGGATATATCAAATCTAGATTCTTAGATGATAAACTCTCTGCCTCAATTCTATTAGGCATTGCACAATGGGTAAAAGATGAAAACATTACATTAAACCGTAAAGTTACACTCATCTTCACTTGCCTGGAAGAAGTTGGATATGGCGGAAGCAATGTTCCAAGCGATACAGAAGATATGTTATCTGTAGATATGGGATGTGTTGGTGGAGATCTTGGCTGTACAGAAAGAATGGTATCCATCTGTGCAAAGGATTCTGGTGGTCCATACAACTATGATTTGATCACTGAATTACATGATATCTGTAAGGAATACAATATTGATTACGCAATCGATATATATCCACACTATGGAAGTGACGTAGAAACAACACTCAGAGCTGGATATGATATTCGACATGGTCTGATTGGACCTGGTGTATACGCATCACACAACTATGAAAGAAGCCATGTAGATGGTGTTATGCATACATTCACATTATTACAACATTTCATTACAAAATAAGACGAAACCGCAAGCACAAAAACTTGTGGTTTTTATTAAGGTCGGAAAAAGTGTTGCCCACAGACTAAAACAGGTCAGAAAAAGTGTAAGTTTATATGGAAAATCAGGTCAGAAAAAGTGTGGTATAATGCTTAAAAGTGAGGCGAATTTATGTATAGAACAGCAATGAAGAAATTAATTACATGGAAGGCTAAAGAAAATAGAAAACCATTACTTATTATGGGTGCACGACAAACAGGAAAAACATGGCTGATGAAAGAATTTGGAAAAACAAATTTCGAAAAAGTAGCCTATATTTCCTTTTACAACAACAAACGTATGGATGATGTTTTTCAAGAAGATTTTAATATTGAACGTATTTTAATGAGTTTAAATATTGAATCTGGAATCACAATCACACCGAATGACACTTTAATTATTTTCGATGAAATTCAGGAATCTAAAAAAGCATTAGAATCATTGAAATATTTTTGTGAAGAAGCAAAAGATTACGCTGTTGTAGCTGCCGGATCACTCTTAGGTGTTGCTATTCATAATGGTGTATCCTATCCTGTTGGAAAAGTTGAACTATTAGACTTACATCCTCTGAATTTCCGAGAATTTTTATACGCAATGGATGAAAAAAATCTTGCGGATGTACTAGAAACAAAAGACTATACCATCATTGATAACTTTCAGGACAAGTATTTATTCTGGCTAAAGAATTATTACTACGTTGGAGGAATGCCAGAAGTTGTCAATGAATTTCGATTGCACAAAGATTATCAAGAAGCACGAAATATCCAAACAAATATCATTCGCCAATATGAAGGAGACTTCGGAAAACACGCAGACATTCACTCTCTTGAAAGAATCCGTCAAGTATGGAATTCTATCCCAATGCAGCTCGCTAAAGAAAACAAGAAATTCTTCTTTGGACAAATCAAAAAAGGTGCAAGAAGCAGTGAGTATGAATTAGCAATACAATGGCTGGTTGATAGTGGCCTTGTTCATAAAGTCAATCGTGTCAATGAACCACATGTACCTTTAAAAGCATACACAAATATGAATATTTATAAATTATTTATGCTTGATATTGGTTTGCTTGGAGCACTGAGTGAATTAGATGCTGCATCCATTCTTGAAGGCAATGATATTTTCATTGAATTTAAAGGAGCACTAACAGAACAATACGTTCTTCAACAAATCATTGCAGATACAAAATATACTCCACATTACTATGGAACAGATAAATCAACATTTGAACAAGATTTTCTAATTCAAAAAGGGAAAAATGTTATTCCAATTGAAGTCAAAGCTGAAGGAAATATCAAATCACAAAGTCTAAGAGCATATTGTGATAAATTCCATCCAGAAAAAGCAATCCGTTTTTCAACAAAAAAATACATTGACCAAAACTGGATGGAAAATATTCCTCTCTATGCAATCTGTAATTTATAAACACAGTTATTCACTATTTTTCCTACATCTCACTGTCACCCTACCAGCACCACCATATGTACATGTAAACAATGTCAAAGGCCACTGTCCACTTGTCATATCATCTACTTCTTCAGGCTGTAGTATTTCAATCCCGGCAACACTGTATGTAAATTCATTTCCAACTGCATCAGTAAATGTAATGATATCCCCTTCCTGCAAGTTAGAAAGTTTCTTAAAGTGTGCTTTCGAGTTATGTGCAGCAATCACCATATTATCTAGATATACACTGCCAGTATATCTGCATGGTGCTTTCTTTAATAATGCATAGCTCCATGTACTTAATACAGGCAGTTTTAAATCGATTGATGGTATTTCTAGAATCCCAATGCATCCAGCTTCTTCAAGTCCAGGTAACTGTACTTCAGGCATATCCATTTCTGGATGCAACTGATAGTCTGGTATCTGTACAAGAGATGTATCTTGCTGGTGAGTGTTTTCCTGTTTGTATTGTGCAAGAATTTGTTTCTGACTTTGATCCTGCATAAAGCTGTCATAAATGTTGAATACATATAACAGTAATGCACATACGAAACAAAGCTTTCCAATGCGTGTAAAAATATTAGCCTTACTCTTCATATTTTCTGCATACTTTTCCAATGATCAAAAACATAATACCTGCAATCACTAACACTGGAATTGGCCATTGCAGTTGCCCAGTGAGTGGTAATTGATTGGATGGTTTTGGCTTTTCTTCTATTACTGGTGTTGTTGATGTATTTGTTAATACAACAGTATTTCCTTCTTTGATAGAACTTTCTGTATATCCTTCTGGCACCGTTGTTTCTACAACATTCCATGTATACCTGCTTGAAAGATCATTCCATGTATATGACCATTGATTATCATCACTCAGAATCTGTTGATCATAGACTATCGTATTTCCTTCTGTATCTTTTTGTAAAAGATCTACCTGAATCGATGCAGGTCTAGTATTGTCTGTATCTTGTTTCCATACTTTTAATACATGCAGACTTGTATATGTGTAGTCATTCTTTTCATACTTCATGACTGTTGTAATGCGATATGGATCATCTGTTGATACATCAGGTAGGGCAATGAATGATACCTGTGGTGTACAGACTTCAATACTTCCATGATCATTCACTTCTTTTTCACTGCCAATCATTAAATACAAGCCACAAGTTAGATTATTGAATGCAATCGTATGATTACTAGAAGATACACCTTCTACATCAGCATGAATACCATCACGCTCAATGTATTGTGCAAGTGTATTGGCTGTAGCCTGCCATTCTTCACTGGAAGAATGATCTAGAGATACAGAATATGACTGATATTGTTTTGTGAGTGTAAATGTACCCTGTTCTGTAAATTCACCAACACGATACAAAGATACTTCCATATCTTCCATTGGTGTATTAACTGTAATGCAGCCAGTTTCTTCTGCATAGACACATGTGAAAGAGAATATGCATGCTGATAGTATTAGAAATATTTTAAGTATGTTTTGATAGATATGCTTTTTCATAAATGTTTCTCACTTTGAACGTTTTCTAATAACAATATAAATAATACAAATGATAGCCAGCAATACTACACCAATACATGCGGCAACAAGAGTTGGGCTGATCTTAGATGCTTCTGAGATCAGATTAGCATCTGTACTAGTATTCTCAACACGATGACCACGTACAAGTAAACGATGTGTATTGATACCATATGGCGTACATGTAAATAACGTACACAAGTCTTTATCTTCTTCAATTTGAAGTAGACCATAATCTGTTGGTTCAACAATCGCAATCTGGTCAACTTCATATGTCAAGACTTGATCATAGACATGAAGATAAAACAAATCTCCTTCTTTCAATTGATCTAAATCTGTAAAAAGCTTTGCGCTAGGAAGACCACGATGACTGGATAATACAGCATGCGTTCCTTTTCCACCAACAGGTAAACTAGAACCTTCTAAGTGACCAGCACCAATCTGTAATACAGAGGCATCTACGGTATGATAGATTGCCAGCTTACAGTCAATGGATGGAATTGTAATATAGCCAATCATTCCTGTACCATCAGCATTCAATAAGCTTTTATATGTATTTAATTCATCTTCTGATAGATTAAATCTATCAGAATTACTTAACAGGGATTCGTTATAGGCTACTGCTGCATCAACTGCAGCTTGTTTTTCCTGCTGGTCCATTTTATCCATCACATCAGAATAGTTCGCAACTGCTCTACTTTGATGCATTACATTCCAGAAATTACTAACTGTTGGGTACAGCAGTAAGGACAGTCCTACAATAAAAACAAGTACCGGTATGATTGTAGATAAATGTTTTTTCATATTGCAGTCCTCTCCTTACTGTTGTAAGGGAATGAAAACTCATTCCCTTTACAACATGTTGATTCTTTTATTTCTTACTTTGCCTTTGATCTCTTCTTAGAAACTAATACGATTCCAGAAGCAATGACTAGAATAGCACCAGCCATGTAGATTATTGTTGTACCCATACCACCAGTGGAAGGTAAGAGTGTACCTGTTTTGTTTTCAACTTTAACTTGAGTAATACTTACTCCGTCAATGTTATCTTGACCATCAATTTTTAAAGTACCATCATCTTTAATTTCAACTTTAATTGGAGAAGCTAATTTATTGTATCCTTTTGGAGCTTCTGTTTCAGTTAGATAATATGTATCTGCATCGAGACCTTGAATTACAAATTCACCTTTAGATGGAGTTGTGATTTCAGTTGCAGCAGAAGTTTCGTCTTCTTTAGCTACTCTATATGTTAATTTTGTATTTCCTGTTTCTTCTTTAACTTTAATTAAGTTAATTGGAGATGAACCGTTAGGATTCTTGCTTAAAGTGAACTTTGCTCCAGCAAGAGGTGTATTTTCTCCTGTATATTTAAATACTGGAATTTCATATGTTTTAGTTGTTGTTGTAGAATGCGCTGTATCCGTGCCATTTCCATACTTTAACCATGTATCATTCTTGTTTCCTGCATTGCCTACAACAGCATTTTCATTTAATATTGCTGAATAGGAAACAATAATCTGATCACCTGCACTGAGTGAATCGCATAAGTCTTTAGTGAATTCAATGTGGAAAGTACAAATTTCACCTAAATCAGAAGTTTTTAATACATAATCTTTATTATTCTCAAGTATCTGTTCTGGTTTTGTATCATTCTTTTTCAAGCTTACACTTACAGTTCCTGTAAATGTTAATCCAGCATCCATTTTATCGTGCAGCACATAGTTTTGAGCACCTGCCTGTGCAGTGATTGTAGTTTTGAATTCAACTGTCTGTCCAATATCTGCTGTATTGCTAGATTCAAAAGTATCTTTTGAATCTTCTTTAACTTTCTTTTCAACAGTAGGTGTTCCATTTTTTTCATTAATTTCAACATTTGGTCTTGTAGTATTTACATTGCAAAGTGCACCGGCACTTGAATCAACTAAGTAATATCCTAAAGGCAAGTTATTTGCAGCAATGCTTTTTTCAGAGTCTGTTTCATTTTTAATTAAAGAATCACATTCAATTCCATTTACTTGTGCATATTTTAAAGCTTCTTCCGCGAAAACACGTACAGTTGCATCGTCTGAATTTTCATTAATCCAGGTTACGTAACCATTTTCTTCCTTCAAGTATTTTCCTGCATTATAGTTAGCATCTGAAATAAATCCCTTCCACTTTTCAGAAAGCTTGTAGGAATATGCTCCTGAAGTAGTATTAAAGCTTTCCAGTTCTAGAATTCTATACAGCTTATACTCTTGTTTTGGGAGCGCATTAGTAATTGTGATACTTCCTTTAGTATTTGGCTGTGCTCCTTCCACTGCATTCACTTTTGTGCCCATTCCCACTACCATCATGAATGCAAACATAATGGCTAGCATTTTTTTAATTAGCTTCATTTCTTCCTCCTTAATGTTCTACTAATTTTCTAAATTGTGTTTCCTTAAAGTCTTTATCATTAACAGACCAGCAAGAAGTATGAGCGTACCTCCTATGATCCTGTAACGAACAGTTCCATTACTGCCGGTAGACGGCAGAATTGGTGTAAAGATCTGGTTTGTGACAGTTATTGTCTGTCCATTCATTGCAGCATTTGCATTCGGACTGTATGTTGTAACATATTTCAATCCATGTATCGTACTGACTGCTGCAGACTGTATTTTATTTCCCTTATCATCAAGTTCATAAACGTAATATGTTGTATTTAAATCCAGATCGACAAACTTAGCTGATTTTGTCTGGGTGTCTGATGCTTGATATGTGATGGATGTTTTCTTTAATTGGTTGCCACTTGCATCATATAGACCAAAATAATATGTTCCACTGACTGGACTACAATTCTTTCCACCCTGATCTATGAATTTCTTCTCGACAGTGATCTCACCCTTATGATTGCTTCTTGTCAATTCAAATATTGACTGATATTGCTTCAGAATGTTTTTATCTGCAACGCATTGCTTTACATACTCTGAATATTCCGTTTTTCCGTTTTCTATTTTTGGAACAATGAAATATACAGGTGTGTCATCCAATACATATCCAACTGGTGCCTCTGTTTCAACAAGCTTATAGACTGTGTTATAGTCCATCACATGGTCGTTCCGACTGCCAGCACCAAAGTTCAACAATCCTTTTTCATCTGTTGAACCAGTCCATGTAAATGTTTCAACTTCTTTAAATGAACCATCACCATTTCTCGTGCATTCAGTCATCTTGAATTTTGCACCCTTCAGAAACTGTGTTGCGTGATTCATATCATTTTTAATGATCTTCAGTTTGATATTTGTTCCGCTGCTTACGGATCCTCCGGCGTAATATTTATAGCCTTCTTCATTTACGGTTTCTCCACTGGTATGCGAATAATTTTCCCAATACGCTTCGTTAGAAAAACTGACTGCAGTATCTGGTGGCACATTCACTGTTGCACAGTATGTGATCGTTACTGGTTGATTATCTGGAATCTCTATCTCTAAAGTATTATTATCTTTGACTGCTACAGATATTTGAACTTCATCATTTGTACCTGTTACTACAGCATTCAATGAAGTTATATCAAGAATTAACGTATCACTTAATTTATCAATCAGCTTGATTGTTCCATTCTTCCCACCTGGTAGCGTCTGTCCAAGTGGATTTGTATAGATTGTAAATGTAATTTTCTCATTTGTTTTATTTGTAATCTGCTTTTGAATGTTCTTTGTAGAAATAGTTGCCTGTGCAGTGGCAGTTTTTAATGCATAGCCTTCTTCTGTCTGCAGCTCTACCTGATTTACAAATGTTTTTGTTTCACTGCCAAGCAATACATTTGGATCTGTTACCTTGCATACAACCTGCACATCTACAGAATATACATCTGTTTCATGCCCAGCTGTAAAATCGCCAAGCTTGATTAATGCCTGCTTTCCATTTGAATAATATACCGTTTTTTCAATCCGTCCAGAATTATCTGTTGGAGCAGTGATTTCTTGTTTTGTCCAGGTTTCATCGAGTTCATCTATTTCTTTTGCATAGATCGTTCCTTGCTTTTCTCCTGTCCACTTGATACGCATATATGCCAGTTCCATGCCATCTGGTATTGAATCAAGTACACGATACGTACCAGATAAATCACCAGCAAAATTAACCTTAAATACCCAGGAAGCATAATTGCCATTTCCAATTAAAGAATCCTTTATGATTTTGCTGGAATCTCCATTGTCTCTGCCGTCATTGTTGCTTGTAACAGTACCATTGCTGTATGTAAATGTCTGACCAAGTTCCTTTAAAATATCAGCACCGCCACAAAGATCCTTTGTGGCATTTCCACGATCAGTAAACTGAATTCCATCATCACTTGTTTGAATGCTGTTTTTATACGCATAGACCTCACGATAATTTGCTGGTATCTGTGATGGTTCACTCATGACCACAATGTAAAGTTTATCTGTTCCAAGATCTATCGTTTCTTTTGCTTGTACACTTATTTCGGTATTCTTTTCCAATGGAAGAACATCAAACTTGTCACGAACAGATGTCAGAGAAGAGTTTTCTTTTAAATCGCTTAATGTCTTATAGCTGGAAATGTACTTACCTTCTTCCAATGTTCCTTTGTAAATTCCAGCGATGGAATCTTCATGAAGAACAGAATCCATTCCGACTGTTCCATTTTTCGTATCACCTTTTGAGACGATATCTTTAAATACCATACCTTCCTTAATGGAAGAACCATTGACTTCTACGACCCAGTACATCTTTCCATTCTGCCAGTTTTCGCTGTCAACAGCTGGTTCTTCATAATACCAGCTCGACTTTGTTACAGACATACTGTAATTACCTTCCACAGTAACTTCTTTTTCAGATTTGATTCCTGTGATTGGATGACTGGAAGTACCATTTGTTACATCGCCTTCCAGCGTGAAACTGTTTTTGATTGTTGCCTGGCTAAACTGTTCCTGATTGACTGGACGTGCATAATATGTGATGAAATAAGAATATTTATTGTTACTCCATCCAATACCACTTGGTTTAATGGAAAAGGAAGATTTTCCATCAATGTTCACCCATTTCGTTTCAACAGTTCTATATGTATTTTCAATACTATCATATTCACACGCTTCAATCTTTACATATCCAACATACTGCATCCTGTCTGCAGGTGTAAGAGTATCCTTCATCGTGATATTCGTAGCATCCCAGTCACCAAGTGTCTGATTGACTTTAACAGTATATGGATAACTGCCTGAAGGAACAATAAATGACGTCGTAGAATCTGGCTGAAATGAAGAATTATAGACCTTTTCATTCATTGTTATTGTTTGATTATTTGCAGTAACATTTCCTACATTCTTTTCATTCCAGTTGTAGTTTCCGACGTTAACTTCATCATATACTCTATCTATATACGATTCATATTTTTTTGCATTTGATGCATCTACGATAAATCTGTTGAGTATTTTTACAGAATTTGATTTCATTGCTGCCATTGCTTCATTTGAAACATTCAGAGAATATGATACGTAGTACTCATCTCCCGGATTTACAATTAATGGATGGTTCGCTTTTCCCGTGACACTGAAACGTGTTGGCTTGCTGCCAACATCTCCATTGCTCCAGTTTACCGTATAATCGCTAACTGGCATTTCACTGAATTCTGTTTTATTATATCTTTTTACAAATAGTTTCACAGAATTCTGATCATAGCTGACATACTGACGTACTGTTAGATCTGTATGAAAATTGTCAGAATAATCCAGATAATCCCAGAATACAAAGTTCCTTAGGGAATAATTACTTTTATCTTTGCTGATGGAAAAATGCAATGTGTATGGAATTCGATATGATCCATCCGTCTGTCTGACAGGAGAACCATTTCTCTTGTACATTCTTTCACCATAGTCAATTGTTGGCGTAAACCCAGCATTATATTCCTGTCTGAAATAGCTTTTACTGAATAATTTCGCATTATTATTGATTGCTTTTCCGTTTAAGGCAACGTTATCTTTCAGCTTTACATAATATGTCAGACTTCTTGTCTCATTGGCACTCATGTCACCAATCTTCCAGACCAGACTTCCAGGTTCAGTAATATTAGAATCATTTGCAGAAGGTATTGTATTGTCCGTTGGAACCTTTCCTTTATAGATGGAACCAGGTGTTTTTCCGTCAGTAATTGTTTCAGATGGTTTCATAGAATTTCCTTCATTTATGATTTGTGTTTCTATTTCTGTAATGCCAACAAAGCTGACAAGATCTGAATTGGTTGTAAAATAGTCAACAATAGAAACATCTGGTGCACCATCCTGCCCTGCTGTCACGCAAATCGTATATGCAAGATAGTCACCACTGTCATTAGAAATCACTTTTGGGCTTGTGCATTGCTTGTCAACAGTAACTGTACCGTATTTTGCGATAGCATCCTCTTCAAAATTGAAATGATATTCTTTGTTTGCTGCGTTGATTGTGATCTGTCCATCTCCTGGCAGCTTACTTAAATTGATTCTTGCAGAAACATAAAAATCACCATTGATTGTAGTAGAGCCATCAATGATTAATCCCTTCAGATAATCTTCATAAAACTGAACATACACAACACCATTAGTTACCCATATGGATCCAACCCTTTCTGTACCAGACATAATGTTCCCATCTACGGTTGCATCTCGCAGAATAGCTGGAAGCGTATATTTTAATGTACGATTATAGTTTTCAAGTAAATATTTAATCTGAATATCTTTATAGTTAACAGTAAACTTGAACCATTTGTCCGGAGAAATTTTATCTTTATTATTTTGCTCTATTACATGCCAGGCACCATTTTCATCTTGATACGATAATGCAATCGACTCAACTTTTGAAGCGTTCTCAGAATCACTTAAATCAAAACCATCCTGGCTGTTTGAATTTGATTCAGGTTCAACAGCTTGCATTTCTTCTTCCTGTACGTCTGCTGTTTCATTATCTGCATCTGATGGTTCTGTAGAATTCAATTCAGGTGTATTTACAGAGTCAATTGATTCATTACTTTCAACAAATTCATCACTCTCTGTACAGATGAAATCTCCTTTACTTGAATAGCAGTCATCATTATGTACGTGCTCTTGCTTTGTATCCTCTAAAGTAATTGCTGGATGAATCAATGCAAAAACAGTACAGAAAACAACCACGAAAGAAAGACAGAGAATGATGTTCCTCCATCTCTGACTGCGTGACTTATTCTGTAAAGCCTGTTTTATAAATTTATGTCGTCTATTCTGCACAATGTCTCCCTATCTTTACTGTACAATTCCAACGCTGTTCATTGGCCAGATTCTGAATAGAATCTTACCTTCGATCTGATCTTTAGAAACATCACCAATGGAAGCAGTTCTTGAATCCAATGAAGATTCCCTGTTGTCTCCCATTAAAAACCAATGGGATTCTTCTACCTGATGTGGCAGTTCGATATCACAGATACCTCTAGACTTTCCATTCAGATATGGTTCTTCTAAGGATTGTCCATCAACACTGACGGTTCCATCAGAAGCGATATCTACCCATTGTCCAGGACACGCAATCACCCTTTTGATCAGTAGCTTGTTTCCCTGCCAGAAGGCAACGATGTCACCACTCTTAAACGTATCACTTTTTACTGTCACAATTACTTCACCAGGCTCCATCGTAGGTGACATAGATGAACCATATACCTTTAATACTGGAAGCCAGAACGTAGCAATCAGAACAGAAACGGCCGCAACAACAAGCAAGACTGAAACAGCTTTAAAAATAAATTTTTGAATCGCTTTTTTTTGTCTGATTTTTCTTCTTTCCTGTTTAATCTGTTCAGATACTGATGTATTTAAACCAGTGTTTGATTTATCCATCTGGTAAACAAGATCAATCAACTCACTACGATTTAAATGATTCACATCTTTTTTCTTCATATGTTTTCCTTGATATATCGAAATTAACAAAATTAAAATCTTGTAGTTCTATCAGCTCGAAAGTCACCTCTTACTTACCGAGATATTATAACAAAAAAAACCAGATACACGTACTTAAAACTAGTACAGAGATATCTGG
>ERZ1035014.403-NODE-403-length-20170-cov-8.713547_pt1 | contig 20170 bp, 25 predicted proteins | sample MGYA00520620_ERZ1035014 | MGnify/ENA primary metagenome ERZ1035014 (study PRJEB33766, sample SAMN09781744) | gut metagenome | biome: gut microbiome | host: Homo sapiens | place: Madagascar | study: EMG produced TPA metagenomics assembly of the PRJNA485056 data set...
ACAAATGTATATAAAAATATGGCATTTCTGCCATATTCATTTTAATGGGTTTCAGGTCCACTGTGCAAATTAGTTATTTTAATTTTTTTTCAAATCTTTTTGAATTAGCTTTCTGATGTAGTCCGTTTTAGAACTTACAGCGTTCAGCTTGGCGATGATCTCGGCATCTTTCTCATTATTCAAATGAAGCTTCAATGAAGTATAGTTGCTTTTTATAAATTCTTTTTTATATTCTAGTCTTTTTTTGCTTTCTGCCATTGGTATGTCCTCCGCTCTCATTGTATAGGGATATACAAAAATAAGCAATATAAAAAAGGCGTGATTGGTTACACGCCTCTTCTTAAAAATCATTTTTTTGGTACGCCTTTTTGTACACCCTTTTCACATTAGCAATTGCCATCACGGCTTTGCTATTGGGGTAATCTTTGTTCTCCCGACAATAGTCTTCATAATAGTCTATCGCACCGAGGCATTCGTTGAACTCTTCCTCGTCGTGATGAATGCCGCGCTTGATTTCACCGTTAAATCTCAAAACAAAAGCGCGCTTGTCTTCGGCTTTGTTTAAATCAGTCTTTTTTTCTAAGCTATCTAGCTTCTTTTCTAAGCTGTCCAGCTTCTTTGAAAGGTCGCCAACCGAAAACTTCTTTTCTAGCTTGGTGGCGAGCTTTCCGCTACTGATTAAAGCGACCGCAATCGGCACTAATATATTGGTACAAATTACAATTAAAGTATCCATGCATTACTGTGCTTGCTCCTTCTTGTACTGTGATGAACTATACATTAGGCATGCGCCTAATAAAGTTACAACACCCATGATTGTCGCCGGAATTTTGTCTGCAAACGGCAAACCCCATATTCCAGCCATTGCTTTGTAAAAAGTTGCGATTGCTGGTAACACGATTGTTGTTACCCATTTCAAAAAATCATAAGTTTCATTGTTCATTTTAAATGCAATAATTTTTTTCATTTTTCATCCCTCCATGATCTTCTTTATTTCATTTAATTTTTCGTTAGCTTTTTCTAGATCCTCGCGAGCCTTCTCATACTCCGTTTCTACCCCTCGCAGCTCCTCTTTTACTGCGTTCAGTTCTGCTTGAACTTTATCGTATTCAGCTTTGCTGACGGTCTCTTCTGTTGGCTCTGGGCCAGGTGTTGGTTCTGCAGCCTTAGCTTTGTAGAACGCTAAAGCGTTGCTAATCTTTCGCTTTTCCGAAGTGGTGTATGTTACTGCTGTGCCATTTTGCATGCAGGAACTTCCGCCGCTATCCATGAAGCATAAATCCTCTAAGCCTTCGATATTACTTACGGCCCAATCCGTCAGCTGTGCTGGCGTTAATTTTCCAAATGAAATGGCGAACGCCCATCTCTCATTAGTCTTGATCAGCATTGATTGTGTATTAGCTGCGGTCTTGCTCCCTTTCGTTGCTGGCGACTCCATATTTACTTTCTTACCATGCAAATATGTGATTAAAGCAGGACTGCATGCTTGCACGCCTGGTCTGTCTTTTTCGCTATACCAGAAATCAGTGTCCATGCCTGCTTCTGATGTGTTCACGTTGTTATTTATCAAATAATAAATAAATGCGTTTTGCCTTGGTACGCTCCATTCGTTTAGTCCTGCGCGAACTCCTAGTGCTTCCCCTGTTTTCATCACGAAGTAATTGGCATTTAATTTGTCATAATAAATATGATCTCCATCGTCAATGTTGGCGATTAATTGCACGTCGCTCCCTGTGACTTCTCCTGCTGAATTTTTCGCAGAAATTAGTCCAACTTTCAATCCTTCGGCTTGGCCTTTTATCATGATCTTGTTGCCGTTTAAATAAGTCGTGATAAGTTTTCCTGGTTCAATTTTCATTTTTCCCCATCCTTTCCACCTAAATGCACCTAGTGCTTTATTGAAGTCTAGCTTGCAAAGGTTAAATGATTTAATACCGTTTTGGCTCTGTCCGTATGCATAACCCTTGTAAGCCATTGCTACATGGCTTTTCGGTGTCATGTTGTAGCTCCTCGGCCAAATTATCCAGTCGCCTGTTTGAATGTCTTCGGGTGCTACTTCATCAAAAAAAGTCAGTATTCCCGACTTTTTTCTTAGCTCCCATATATCTTGGACATATCCTGTGATACCGCAGTGAATTGTGCTTAGCGGTATCTTTAAATCTTGGCAGAACTTCGCCATGCCATCCCAGCATTGATAGCCGTATGATTTGTCGATGTCGTACGCTCTGCCGTATGTTTTCAAATAAAACTCTTCTGGTGTCATTGTTCCTCCTTGCTTTCTAAAAAAGAAAAGCCGTATTGCTACGACTTATTTAAGTTTGACTACATTAAAATATTTATTAGTATAAATATAAATTGAATGACGGAATGTGTGCTTTTCCTAATCCAACTTTAATCTGTATAGGACTGTCTAATAATTCATATTCATGATCACTTTGAATAGGCCCGCTATAGCCCAAGTTAAAGCTCCAAGAAAATACACTAGTTGAACCACCTAATTCAAATTTAAAATGTTTATATAAATCATTTTTAGGCGGTAAATTAAAATAGTATACAAAAGTTTCATCACTTCCACCATAGTGGCTAAAGTTCGATGAAAATTGTACTGTAGGAGTTTTAACCCCCGACTTTCTAACGATAAAACAATTTCCCATATTTTCCACCTCACATTGCCAATACTTGAACGGTTAAATCTGCTGTGGTAGCTTCTTTAGCATAGAATTTAATACCACCTTCATAAGTCTCTGCTTTGTAAATTTTCGACCACTCTGATTCCTGTGCTTCGTATTCGCTTGTCGAAGTCACAACATCTAATATTGCATTTTGCTGTGGTGTTATCCCTGGGACAGAAATGCTTTGTGTTAAATCTGTCCATGCTGTTGTTAAAGTAATCGTCGCCTTGATTGCTTTATCTTGTTTAGTCGAAACCGCTATATTTAGCTTATCAATTTCCGCTTTGTCTCCTGGAACTGTATTGATAGTAGCTTCACCGCTTGCATCGGGTGCTTGTCCGTTGATAGTAGCAACTAGAACTCTATTTCCTGTTAATTCCGTGCCGTTTATTCTTGGCTTATCCGTTAAATTTGCATAGCTTGAAGCGGTATCAATCGTCACATTTCCGTTTGCGTCTGGTGCTTGCCCATTCACTGTTTGGATTGCTCCAGGCTCTCCTTTTGCACCTTTTGGAATTCCAAAGTTAAAAATTGCATTGTTCGCCGTTCCTGCGTTTGTGATAGTTGCCTTTTGGTTTGGTTCTAAAGTCTCAACCGTGCCAACTTGAATTGTAGCAGCGTCGCCTTTGTCGCCTTTGTCACCTTTCAAACCATTAGCTTTATATTCTTGAACTTCTGCTAGTGCTTCGACTAGTGCATTAAATTCCGATGAAGCTATGATCTCACCAGTATTTATATTTGAAGGGTTCACTTCCGCCACAAATATTGGTGTGGTGATTTGTGAGCCACCTTCCACATCGTTTTCTATAATTTGAATTTCTACTTGAACAGCTCCTGGCTTCGATAGCATTACATTTGTAAAGTCTGCCGTGATTACTCCGTTCGCCACTGTAGTGGATAGATAAACCGCTTCTGTGCTTTCTGGAAGCCTAGCATATAGATTAACCACTTCTTTATCTAGTTCAATCAATGCTCCATTATGAACTAGCTTAATCTTAGCTCCACGGCCGATATTGCCCTGCTGTGCTTGCATTTTCGGAAGCGGGTATGGATTAGTTATATCCACTGTTATTTGTTCGTATATCTTCATTTTTTACTCCTATAAAGCCGCTAATACTTTGTGCCCGTCGATGTTTACGAATCCGCATTTATATGCGCCTTCTCCTCCGACTTTGATATAGATATATCCGTCATTATTAAAGTGCATATAGCATGAATCACCGTGCCCTATTTGTACCTCATTATTCGTTATATTGACGTTCGCTTCTGGGTATCCTGCGCTGTCAAATTGAAAAAAGCCTATTTTATTCGCATTACCGCTTTCCATATAGATTTGGTTTGCCATTTTGCCGCTTTTATCAAGATTGCTAATATCAATAGAGTTGGCGTTTTCACTCTTCATCACGATTATGTTAGCGAGTTTTGAATCGTCGCTATAGTTTAATAATTCAAATCCGGAAGAACCGCCATTTTTATTTTTATAAATATGAATTCGGTTTGCCTCTTTCTGTGTGTCTGTGTTTCGATTTAACAGCCACACACCGTTTGATTTATCTGAATCTGTGGCACATATTCTATTGCTTATAGTTGAATAGTTGCTTCCAGCCACATAGTTTGTTAAATCAAACATGCCTTGCGTGCTCATGTTTATATTTCCATTGCCTTGAAAGGTCACGCCTGTATTGCTGCCGTAAACTTTCACGGTTTTATTTTCATCAGAGCCGAATTGAAGCGTCGAACCTTTGATAAATGAACCGATGATATTTATAGCGTTAATAGTTCCTGCAACTAGCCAATCCGCAATGAATCCGCCTTCTTCAAAACTCCATACGGCGCTATAGTTTCCATTTACGCCTGTATCAGAATAGGCGATACCCGACAAATTAAACCACAATACTTTTTTCGCGGTTGCTTTGTCCGGTGTGTCCATTATCATGATCCCGTTCGGCTGCCCCTGCTCGTTTTGCGTAATAACCATATTTCCGCCATTTTGCCCGGAAATCTGATTACCTAATTCATTAATCAGATTCTGTATATTAGTTCTAAATTGGCTATTTGGGTTTTCAATTTGCGTTATGATGTTCTTCACGCTGTTTTGAATTTTTGGTGCAACACTTGAAAGGGTCACGGTATTTTTTTCTGGATAAAATGGATATTTTAAATATTCAACCACTTGATAGTTGATAGATATGTCTTTGATATCGTCGATTAAAGTTACTATATTAAAAAGTCCAAAATCTTGGAAGCTGTACATCTCTGGATTGGTTTGTGCTAAATCATAAACGCTGCATTCGTATGACCTTTCGGGGATTGCTGCCGCGTCAACTGTTTTCTGTGCTGCTTCTTTCAAGTTCTCGGCTTGTTCGTATCTGTCATCTTTCCAATATCTGCTGATGATCTTATCCGTATATTTTAAGCACTCAACATATGGCTTTCCGTCGTTGATGTCAGCAAAGCTGAGGCCGTTCTTTCCATACGCGTACAGTCGCGTATATAAATCAGTGCTTTTCCCTTTGTAATTGATTTCTTTTAAATTTAATTCTCTACTTGCAAAAGCTCCAAGCGGCTCTTTTTTCGATACATCAATGGCTTTTAATTGCTTCAATTTGTTATCAAATCTAAACGCCACATTATATATGTCTCGACACTTGTCCAGCACGTCTAGCGCTGTATAGTCGCCTTCTATCGTTCGTCTTATCGTGCTTCCCGAATCGTCTAGCATCTGCCAATCTGTCGGCAGCACAGTACCTATTGTTTCAATTAAAGTTGCGCTTCCGTTTGTATATTTTAAATACATTTTTTCTTTGAAAGCGTCAACGTCTAACTGGCATTTCACTTTAGCTGTAGAACTTCCAGCGTCTATAGCTTTAATCAAATATCTTTGATCATATTCAATCGTTGCTTCTTCTAAAATGTCCGGGTAAGCCTTGTCGTATATGGATATATTAAAGACGAGCTCGTCGAGCCCGTCTGCCTTTTCCTTTATATAGAAATCGTCTACATTCAAGACTTCCGTCTTTCCTTCTGTGATTAGTTTTAGCATTTTTTGCCTCCTAAAAATAAACCGGTTGGTATTCTGCCGTGATAGAATCCACACAATTTATAATGTTTTGCCCCGGTATTAATGACGGGAACTTTATCCAGGCGGCTTTCTGTGCTCCTGGCGCGCCATTTATCAATATGCGCTTATTTATCCCATCAACCGTTAAAGTGTCGCCTGCTGCTACGCTTTTGAACGTCACAGTGCCTAATTGGTACGTTTCAGAACTTTTTCCGACTGTCGCCGATAGTATTACATCGGTGAACGGTACGGTGCTATCGCATACCACAATATTTTGATACGGCTTTTCGATCTTGACTGTTTCGCCATGCCTAAATCCTACGCATGTATAGTCGCATTCAATTAGTGCTTCATTTTTATAAACGGCATCGCCTATGTCTTTCAAATAAACCCGATACAGAAAGCCATCGTCCATGATCAGCTCGACTTCTTTTCCAAAAAGCTCGCCATCAAAGAGTGACTTCTTCATGGTGACTTTCTGCATGTTTTCGTCTTTGAATACCATCGGAAGCATTAATTGCTTCAGTCCGTATGTTTGATTTAAAAGCGTAAATGCTGAGCGGTTTCTTCCTTGGAAGATATTCGCCGATATTTCTACACCGCCGGCTTTGTAACTCGTCCGCAGTTCTGCTCCGTACTGCTCTATCGGTTTACCATTTATATACATATCACATTTCCTCCCAGCTTAGCTGCTCGCCTGTCCACCATGCTGTGGCTCTTGCTACTTCTCTACCGTCCATGATTACTGGCACATTTATTTGTGTTTGCTGCGCGCTTGTGGCGCTCATTTTCAGCGATAAATCAGAAGCCAAACCCGAAACATTTGGCATGTTGTAATCCGTATGCAAATCAACAGGAACTCTTATCTGGTCTGCCAACTGTTCCGCTGCCTTTTTTACAAGGTAACTATTATCGGTGATACCTTCCGCCAATCCATGCACCATGTCTGGCATCCAGCTTTCATATTCGTGAAGTGGGCCTTCGTCTGGTCTTGAAAAGTGAAGAAATCTAGACACGGCACTTGCTACGCTTTTCGCTGCGTCAATTACTGAATCAATTCTGCTTCTAATTCCGCCAACAAATCCATCAATTAGGTCTCTGCCCCAATTTGCAACACTGCTTACCATTCCGCGAATTCCGCTGCCGAACGAACTTACGACCGTATGGCCTAAACTTATCCAGTTAAATGCTTGAATCGTATTCACTATCGCCATGATGATCTTAGGCAAATTAGCTATTAAAGCCGGGATTGCATTGATTAAACCCTTTATCAAAGCCCAAATGACCTGTATTCCCGTTTGTATGATTTTCGGGCCGTTGTCATTGATTACTCCGGCAATGTTCGACACGATCTCCGGCAAATACGCTATTAAGTCCGGAAGTGCATTTGCGATACCTTCCGCCAGGCTAACAATAAAGTGCATGCCTTCATCGACTAGTTTTCCAGCGTTATCTCTTAAACTTTGCGAAAAGTCTAGCACCATCGGCAATGCGCTAGCTAAAAAGTCCGGTATACCTTGAACCATTCCGTCGGCGATATTATGAACTAGCTCCATACCGCTGTCGAATAGCTCCTGCGCCTCTTCTGGAAGTCCTTCCGTCAATGCTCCAATGACATTACCTAGTGCGCCAAGTGCTCCGCGTATGCCGTTTTCTTGCGCCGCTTCGAGTAGTGTGTCGACCGCTTCGTTAACCCTTGGCAGCGCTGTTTCTGCTAGATTATCGAATAAATCACTCGTCAACGCTCCTGCTAATGCATGCACGTTGTCTTCCAGCGTGGACATTTGTCCTTTGAATGTCTTCGACTGGCTTTCCATTGCATTGTAGAATTGGCCGCCTTCGTTTGTGGCGTCCTGCAATGCTTTGTTTAATTCTTCAAATGATACTTTGCCGGCTGAAACTCTCGCACGAACTTGCTCCATCGTCTCGCCTGTGTTTTTGGCGATATTGTTCAATGGGTTAAAGCCTTGATCAATCATCATGTTGATTTCTTCCATCGAAGCTTTTCCGTTCGACTGGATACGTCCGAATGCTGTTGCAAATGTTCCTAGCTTCTGCGCGTCGCCGAGTGCTACGTCGCCTAGTCTTTTCAATTGGTCGGGTATTTGGTCAGAAGTAGATCCAAACGCTAGAAGTGTTTTGCTGGCGTCAGCTAAGTCGCTCATTGCTAACGGTGTCTTAGCTGCCATTGTCTTCAGCGAATCTGTCAATTTGTCCGCTGCGTTAGCTCCGCCAAGCATTGTCGTGAATACAGTTCTATAGCCTTCCATCGTGGCGTTATATTCAACACCTGTCTTCACTACATCTGCCACTGATGAAGCGGCTTTTTTCCCTAACTCAACAAAGGCTTCGCCTAGCGCTCTAAGTGCTCCCGTCCATATCTCCTTCATGGCACTTGAGCCGCTTTGTGCTTTGTCTTTTATCGTCTTATTAACTTTTTCGACTTGCTCCGGCACGTCCGAATCATTTACGTTAACTTGATATTCAACTTTTCCGTCTGCCATGTATTCACCTGCCTTTCGTTGCGTCTGCTTTTATCTGTTCAACTATGTTTTTCAAGCCTTGATAGAAGTTTTTCTGCGTTTTACTTTTTAACGCGACAGCCTGCTTTGCTTTCGTTAAATGAGCGATGTATTCCATGTTCTGCTTATTTGCTTTCGGTATTGGTGTCGCTCTCAGTTTGACTATTCGTCTAAACTCTGTATCTTCTGGCAACCCTTTAAAAAGCGCCATAAATTTCTCCCACCTTAGGCTTCCAACTTCTGCGGTTAAATCTATGCCGTACGCTTGCATGAATCCGGCGTAAATCAAATCACTGTCTTGTTCAAAATCAAAAAGAACGGGCTCATTCTGTCCGTTCTCTGTTGGCTCTGTTATTTTTTCAAGAATAGCTGTTAAAAGCCCAGGGCTTTCTGGGTGCTTTCCTTCAATTAGCAAATCAAGGCAAAGGCCTAAATAGTCGCTCGGAAGCAATCCTTCCTCTTTATTGAAAACATAGAAGATTTTTAAAATCCTGTCATAAGTCGGTTTTATTCTGTATACTTTGCCGCCGTATTCTATTTCGTCGGAAAGTCTCTCATAGAACTTCATTTCCAGAACTTCTTTTTTTGCTTGCTTTCATTGATAAGTCGCTGTAGCTCTTCGCGCTTATTCTTTGAAGCTTCAATGATTGCTGGCTTTATTTCTTCTATCAAGAATGGCGTGATATCTAGAAGCAAATCAGTATAGTTGTTCTTATAAATCTCCATGATTGTCTTCGTTTGTTCAATTCCAAATATGATTGTTAGCAATCCGACTATTGCCTCGCCTAGTGCTGCAGCATTAACTTGCTTCTTTTCTGTCTCCTGCTGAATTTTCCAGCAAAGCTCGCCAAACTTTCCGGCCACCTGTTCTGGGATTAAGTCCACGTTAAATATGACTTGTTCTCTGCCGTCGTTTGGTATGATCGTCAATTGTTTATGTACAGCTTTGCTTCTCTGTTTGATTGTATACATTTGTAAGCCTCCTTATATGATAAAAAAGGCGTGCTTTCGCTACGCCTTTATTTGCTTGAACCGATTGCTACAGCCTTCATAGTAGCTGTGTTAACTTCTGCCACGTTGACTGTATCTTCCACGCTTCCTGTGTATGTTCCACCGTTTGTTAAATCGTTCCATCCTGTCACGACTTTTCCTACGACTGCAGCGCTTCCGCCGATGTTGTAAACAAATTTACAGCCTGCGCTTGGAAATGTTGGCACGACTGAAATTGTAATTGTTCCAGTTGTTGCTCCTGCTTTCGCTTGAACTGTCAATGCTGCATTCGGTGATACTGTTTGAACCTGTGGTTTTCCGTTGAATGCGATATCTACGGAAATAGAAGCGCCATCTGTGCTTGCTCCGCCGAACGCTTGAATGTTCGATAAAGTTACAGGCACGATGATCTCGTCAACCGTTCCGTCTGCGTTTGGAAGACTGAACTTGTATTGTGTATTTCTTTCGGCCATTAGTCCGTATCTTGTTGCCGCGCTGAAAATGAAATCTTGCGCTTTATCACCTACGATACGCACGCCGCTTGCTGTATGCTTTGGCGCGATACCTGTTACATATTCCACGCCGTATCCGTGGCGACTAAAGAATTGATAGTCTTGAACTACTTCGTTTAGTGCTTCGGATACATCCGTGAATCCTTCTCCGAATAGCGCCCATGTTGGCGTGTCTTCGAATGGTGTTACGTTGATTTCCGCCAAAACGCCATAATTTACTAATAGAAAGTTTTTATCCATTTTTCTGTCCTTTCTTAAATCCCTTTAATATAAACGGAAGCATTTATGCTGCTTCCAATTAGCCATTTGCCATTTTCTTCTCTTCCCACTAAGCGTGGGCTTGCTGAAGAACTTATATTGAATATTTGCCACTTTTCTCCTGCCGGGAAGTCTTTTCGAATCGTCAGCCATGTGTGAACTTTATCTAGTGCTTGAATGCCTTCTTGTAGGCTCTCGCTTTTCGTGTTGATTACAAAATCAAACCTCTGTATTGTTCCGACTTTCCAATCTGTAGCTGTTGGCGCTCCAAATCCCGAACATGCGATACCCGAAAGCGGCGGCATTGAACCGTGGACTACTCTTTTATCCGGTACGGCCATTTGTATCATTTGCCGTATCGCTTCGTCTATTTCCTCGTACATCTCAACCTCCTAATGCTTTCTTGAATGCATTTTTTGCGACTGTCAGCCAATCTTTCCCGTATTTTTTTCGGGCTTCTTCGCCCCACAAAATGGTAGTTCCTGCGGTGGTATGCTTTTTAATTTCGTGTGTGCCGTCTGGCCACATTCCATACCATTGATATTTCGCATAAACTGTGTCCCATACAACGCAGTAATGCCCGTCGGTCTTTTCGACCTTCGTCATATCACGCATGTGGTTCTCTCCATCTGTTGGCACCATCGACCTCGTGTCGTTTATGATCTGCTCGCAAATTGCTTTTTCTGCAAATTCGCACGCTTCGTCAAACTTCTTTTTTATTTCGGGAATGTTTGCGCGTACTGTTACGCCGCTCATATCAATCCAATCTCGTAATGATGGATTAAGCCATTATCGTCTGGAATTGGCTCGACCGTCACGACTGTATACTCTCCAGGCTCGATTCCGTATGCGTGTTCGACTTTTGCTTTACATGTTCCGCCGATTTTCTGCGCTTCGTATTCAATTTTTGAATAGTTAAGTTGCGGTGTGGATATTCTGGCGTCAATGTACGCTATCGCTTTGAGTGCGACTTCTGTGTTAGTTGCTGACATTTTGATATCGTTCGAACTTTGAACGTGTACGTTCTTCACTTTGATGATCTCATATTGAGCTTCTTGATATACGTTGAAGCCTGTCGGCCTTTTTAAAATCAACGTGTCGGTTAGTATCTTTCGCGGTATCGGCCTTAGCATATCGAACCCCCGTACACCGCAGGAAGTCCTCGATACAAAAGCCCAGTTCGTTCTAAATACATTAAGCACATTACGCTAGCGATTGAATGCGCCGCGCTTGCTCCTGCTCCTGCACTATTGCCGTCAATGTGAACTTTCCCAACTGTATATCCTGCGCCGGCTTGGCCTGTGATTACCGTTTCCATTCCCTCTTGTGACAAATAAATGATTTGTGCTCCGACCGCCTTCTCAATCAAAGTTTGAATACTAATAGGGAAGGCTGTTATGCCTCCCCTTTCAGTAATCTTTCCATTTGTTACGATGTCGACAATATCGGAAGCAACCTCGGCATATACTGCGAATTCTTCTTCCGTCAGCGTTGGCTTTCCGAAGTAATCTTGATATTTCTCAAGTGTGATATATGCCATGTGCTTTTTCCTCCTACTATGCTACAGTTGCAATAGCTGTTCCGACTGCTGTTGCAGCATTTCCTTTTGTTGTGTTAACTACTGCTACAGTTACAGTGTTGCTGGCTGTTGCAGCGATTTCTGCGCCATCTGTTACGATTGTCCAGCCTGTTGTTAGCTTGTCGCCATAATTAACTGTTTCTGCGCTTGCGCCTACTTTAGCAACATACGCCTGTCCGTTTGGAAGGCTTTCTAATCCGTTTAGAACTGTCTTTCCGCTTGAACCTTGCGCTGTTGTGAATGATACCTTGCCAATTGTCTGAGTGCCTGTGATATTGGCGTAAATACCTGGTAAACGTTGATTTAATGCATAAACGTCATAGTAGTATCTTTCATAGTACAAATATTTTCCTTTGCTTTGAGCACTTGGTGCGCTTAGCATTGATACGTCATAAACTACTGGTGCCGCTACTGCTAGAGGGTCAAACAATAAAATATTGATTTGCTTAGCTCCTTCGGCTTCTGTCCATCCTTCGGTGAAGTCGAATGCGTCTTTCATGATGTCCGCAGGAACTTCTTCGATGATAACGCCGTCTAGCTTGCCGACGTTTCTGTCAACGTCACGAATTCCTGTTCCTGTGTCAATGAAACGTGTAATGCCTGCAGCTTCTTTTAAAAGCTTGTAAGCGTCTGGTGTCATTTTTGCACGAATTCTGTCGCGTGGAACTCTTTGGTTTACCATATAAGCCAAGTATCCATCCCAGATGTCTAGAATGTTATCTTTCGTTAGTACTGTAGAATCAACAGCTCCGAATCTTTCTGCTGCCTGTGCTAGTGTTGAAGCTGCATAAGCGTCCATTTCTGGAATCTTTTCGAATTGGTTAAATGTTGCAGTAATGTTAGCAACGGTTACGATCGCGTCTTCCTGCATGTCCATTGGGTCAACTAGTGTGTCCCATTCTCTGTCCTGGCGCATTTTTAAGATTTGCTCATCTGTGTCAAAGTTTCGTGTGAATTCTCCGTTGATTTTATTACGATCTACGGCTCTTGCTCCTTTCACAGTCATGCTTTGAACTGATACGGCCTTACCACCTAATGGCTTGTAAAGTGCGCTGTTTGGGCTTCCGAATAGGTCACTAAAGTGGCTCCAGTGTCCGTATGCATTAGCCATCGCTTTTGAATATTCAACTGTGTAAATTAAATCTTTAGGCATAAATTTTTTCCTCCATTATTTATTGCTCTTTTTAAATCCCCACAAACTTTCAAATGTTGGCTTTTCTTCTCCGCTCGGCATTCTGCCTGTGTCGGCACTTCCGAATTGCGGTGTCTTGCCTTGTCCTTGTGGTTCGTTCGCCTCTGCTTTCTTGATGAAGTATTCTTCATAATCTTTTTGGATATTTTGAAGCTGTTCATCGAGCGCTTTGGCTCCTTCAGCTCTGTCTATCATGTTGTAAACCTGTTCTTTAAACTTTGGCTTTACGCTTTCAAAGTCTTTTCCTCCGATTGCTCGAAGCATGTCTCTTTCGCCTACAACTTTCAAATAATCAGCATTATTGCTGATGTCGACATTCTTTCCTGCTTCTGCTTTAGCAGCTTCAATCTGTGCTTGAACGTCGCTCTTTGGGATAAAGTCGGCCATGCTTGTGCCGTGTAAAGTCATGATCTTCTCAATTTGTTCATCTGATAATCCATAGCTCTGTAGTGTTTTTCTAGTAAATGCCATTTTTTTTACATCCTTCCTTTTTACGCTTCTAGATGTGAAGCGAGTTGCATACTTTTAACGCCTGTATACTTCGGCGAGCTGAACCCTTTTAACGCCTTGCTCGGGGCGTATAAATAAAAAGCACTTTTTTGTGCTTGTTATTCTTCATCATATTTGTCTTCAATTGGTTTAGGGCCTTTTGTATCAATCCCCATAGCAATGTAATACCTTGTTTGCATTACCAGCCATTTTTGCAGCTTTTCAACTTCTGCTTTGTGGGCTGCTTCGCCTTCTTCACTCATTGCTTCTTTCGATACCGTGAAGGCTTTGTCCAGAATCTTGTATAAATCCATCAAAGTCTGACGCCCGTCTTTCTTCTGTGCTGGAAGCACTTCGCTTTGATATTGCAGAACTGCTTCTGCAATGGTTGGCTCTGCGTTTCCTTCTGCAATTGCTAACTCTGATAGTTTATTGACGTACTTTTCCGCGTATTCTTCTGTGTCTTCTAATACTTTCCACAGTGTATATGCGTCTAATCCTGTGATGTTTCTTTTTAGAACTGCGATATTAGATACAGCGATTTTTAAATATGCAATTAGTTTCTGCAATCCATTCATTTCTTGATCTCCTTTTTATTTTCCTTTTTGGTGTTTTTTTTCGGAGTGCCTTTTCCTATGGGTGGCACTTTCACTTTGTTCTTCAGCTCTCTGTATTCTTCTGCGGTGAGTCTTGCTCCGCATTTGATACATTCAACAAATCCATCGTGTCCTATAAATTCATGCTTGCATTCTTCCATTTTTCTCTCCTTTTCCAAAATAAAAACCGCTTTTTAGCGGTTATAATTTAATAATTTTGAAACGGGCATATATTGCAAATCTTTCGCCAGTCTTTTTTCTTTTTATATTTCTCGGGTATATATTCATCAGCAACATCTTGATTTTCCATGCAATCTTCTGGAAAAATCCAATCATCAACTAATGGGCACTTAACTTCTTCTGCTATTCCATCTTCGTTTGGCTTATATTCTACTCCTTTATAATTTGGATATTCCATTTTTATATGCCTCCATCAATTTTTTAGTCCTATTGCCATATTGCTTACGGCTGTATGAAGTTCTAATTTCTTGCTTTTCAACATTTACATATGCCGCGCCGTTTTCACTATAATATCTTTCAAATAGGCCACCCCATACCGTCACCGAGAAGTATGCGTCTTTTATATATTGCTTCGCTTGTTCTTCTGTGACTTCATGTTTACGTTCTACATTTATATGATTATTATCAAATGTTAATCTTCCTATGTCAATCAAAGAAGGCGTCATGTGAATGACATCTTCTTTTTTGAAAGCTTTAGTTTTATACATTTCTTCTTTTATTTGGTTCACTGCTTCTGTGTTTTCCATTGATCTAGCTTTTTCTACAGCTCTTTTTCTTGTTTCTGCAGCTGTATGTTCAGCTATTCCTGCCGGTGTTGGTTTATTTGGCGGCGTTCCTTTTTTCGTCCTGGTGTCGTCATTTCCGTACCGGGTTTTTGTTCCGTCAAATCCATAAACCTTTAATCTGTCATTTCTAGCGGTGCGCCCTGTTTGCTTAATAAACTCTTTATAAAGTTTATTAGCTTGTCCGACTTTCTGCTTTGCTTCTTTATATGCCTCTTCAAGTCCTGCCTGCTTGAACGCTTCGGCTTTCCGCTTGTACGCTCTCACTTGTCTTTCGAGTGCTCTCTGCTGTTGGCTCTGTAGGTATTCTTTGTCATTTTCGGCTCGGCTCTGCTTGTCCTCTCGGTGTGGTATTGTTACGCCTGGAATCTGCACCATTGGATAGTGTCCACAGTTAATTCCAAATAATCCAGCCGGCTGTCCGTATGATGTCGAGCTTATTGGCTCGTATCGGTGTTCATTCCCTGCGCCGTCGGTAAATGTTCCGCCTACGCTCCCCCAAGTGAAGTATTTTCCTTGATACGGGTAGCACAAAGGCCTTGCGCCTGGGTGCGTCGATACCATGAAGATATCCGAGCCATAATCTTGCTGCCGTGTCTGAATCGCTTTTATCGCGGTATTGTGGCACGTGGTTCTCATGTCCATACTTACATAAGCCTCTGGTGTCCATCTTCTGCCTGCTTTATCTGTGAAAGCAAATATGCCGTTTTCTGCCATCTTTGAAATGGTCTTTTTCATGACTTGCTCTCGTGTCTCCGCTCCGCTTGAAAATGAAGCAGCCGATTCATTCAATATATCTTGCGCCGTTTGCTTCTGCTCCATCGTTGCTTTGTACGCCGTTGACGCTTCATTTACGCTTTGAACGTATGCTTGCACGCTAGAGTTCAGCATGGTCGTATTTACAAGGTTGTATTTGTCTTGCGCCTGGTCAATGAATGCTTGTATCACAGCTTTTGTGCCATCGGTTGGTGCTTCTTGAATCTTTCCTTCTGCTATAGCTTTTGCAACTCTTTCCTCGATGTCCTTCAGCGCAATGGCTCTTGTTTCTTCGAGGGCGTTTCTGATTTCATCGGGGATATCTTTAAGCGCTTCATTTATGATCTTCGCATTTTCTTTCGTCAGCATTCCTAGTTCTTGCAATTTGCGAACTTCCCAGTCTGCCGTGCGCTTTGCGTCGCCTTCTCTTAAATGCTTCGCTATGTTCTCGACTAATCTGTCCGTAATATCGGCATAAATGTCTTCTATTGGCTCACTTAAGCGTTGGGCCGTCAATTTACCCACCCATACCATAATCGCGTTCTAGCGCCCTTTATTCGCTTCCACCAAGGTTTAAAAAGTCGATAGCTGTCCCAGGTATTGCTCCCTCTTTTGCTATTTGCTGAATCTCTGCCTCGGCTTCGTCTTCTGTATAACCTAACGTGTCCATCATGAACTTCTTTTTCGAAAGCAGTCCATTTCCGCATAAGGTCACCCCTTCGTTTATGTTCGTTTGTCTATCTTGCAGAATGCTGTCGTCAAAGGTGACTTTTGTTTGCCATCCTTTTTCTGCTAGCTTTCTAATGCTATGCCCTTCGTATTGAACATCGTATAGCGCTGCAACTTCCACGATCGCATTTACAATCTTTTCAATGCCACCTTTAAGCTGCAGCTGGTTGCTCTTGATAGTCTTGTATGTCTTAGAGTTCTCTGAAATGACCTCAGTTGCTGTTTTTAGCCCTGTAGCCTTATCAAACGTGAATGTTCCGGCCGAGAATCCTACCTGCAAACACAATATGCTTAGAAAGGCATTTATTGCTGCCACGTGTTCTTCGACTCTTAATTCCACGCTGTTGTCTTGAATCTTTAAATTGCTGATATCGTCAGCATACATGGCTTGGTATACGCTGTCGTTCGCGTCAAAGTATCTCTGTGCCATTCCTGTCTTAGGATCTACCACGGTTCTAATTGCCTGTGAAGGTACAATTATTCGCTTTTTACCGAGCACGAACTCTCTTATGAATGAATCATAGCAAATATCAAGTGCGTGAAGTGTGCTTAGTGCGTTAGCGTATATTGATACGCCTAAAGGGCTGTTGTCGTCTAGATTGTTAGCGATTGCTGTACGAATATAGGCAAATAAGGAATGTTCTAGTCCCTGCAGCGGTGTTGATTCGTTTAAAAATGGGTAAATCGTGTCTAATGGGTATCTGAAGCCGAGAATGTCTTGGCCTTCCTGCGCGCCTTCTTTTTTTGCGTCTGCTCTGAATAATTCATTTGATATCCAGTAGGTTTCGCCATCCCATTTGTGCCACTCTAGTCTTGTATAGTAATATCCGCCTTTTGCTTGCCTGGATATGAACACGCCGTCTGTGACTTGGCTGTTAGTCCATGCAATTGGAATGAATTGGTCTGCCATACAGAAGCCAATCTTAATGCGGCCGCTATCCGGTATCTCGTTGCCGTTCTTGTCGTGCTTTACTTCATACCACGCTTTCATGGCTCCGCCACCTAGTGCGAGAATTTGTTCAACAAATTCTTGCATTTTTTGATTGAAGTTATTATCTTCTAAAACAAAATGGATAAAATCATTCAGTGGTTGCTCTTCGCCGTCCCCTTGTGAAACTCCAACCTTGCATTGTTCGCTCCAAATCAGCCCAGCCATTTCTGACGAAATTGCTTTTGCTGCGTCCATTCGTTCGAGATCTCGTCTGTGGTTTCGGTCTTGAATCGTCGGGTCAGCTACGTTGTGCCATGCTTTGTAATATCCTTTGTATAGGTATTTCCATATAAATATTCCAAAATAATAGAATTGATTAAAAGCGGGAACTCCGCCAATTTGGAATATGTCCTTAAATTCTTTCGCCATGCCTGTATTGGCTCCGGTTCTGTCCATCCAATCCCTCACTCTCTTTTTTAGCGTTTCGATTAGCTTCATCTTTTCCGCCTTTCTTAAATTACATAATTCTTATAGAAGTAGTTGTTTGCATATCTTGCTTCGTCCATGCAGTGGTTCCATGCGTCCACTGGGTTCCCCGAATCGTCCACACAGTACATGCCTATCTCTTTTAGAAAGTTGTAATGTCCGTATCTCTCATCATCTACCAAAAAGAAAAGGCCATCTTGAATTGCTGACTGCAAATACTCGATGCCCACTTTTATTCCTTTTGTGCTTCCTTTTATGTCTTTGCCATTATTGTCAGCGCCGTCGGTGTCTATTCCTAATACTTCTAATTCTTTTCTCAATGCTTTGCACGCTGGATCTACCTTCCAGCATGTCTCTCTCATTTTTGTTTTGTTCCTGCAATACGGCACGAAGTTTTTCACGATGTCTCGTGCTTGTATGCTCAGCGCCTTCTCTCCGCCGTCGTAATACCAGTTTGCTACTCGATAAAGCCGTGGCTTGTATCTTCCGTCAGTGCCTTTTGTTCTAGCTATGATATTACACGATACTGTGGTCGGGTCGCTTAATCCGCCATCGGCTGCAAAGAACATTTCTAACGGCATAGCGTCTTCCGGGAACTCTTGCAGTATGTGTTTTTCTGTGTCAAACATGCTATAAATAACGCCTTCTGGTATTACTCTTTCGCCGAGCCAATCCCTTCTGAAAAGATAGTTATTTTTCTTTAGCGTGTTATACAGCTCTTCTTTTCTTTCGGCTGTCAGTGCTGGATTGTCTTCCGGGTTCCAGTGTGTCCACAGCGTATCTTGTACTTTGAACACTTCATCGATTACCGGGTGGTTTGGTGCTGGTGGGTTTAGGTCTGCTATGTGCCACCTTATATCCGCCGCCATGGTACGTCTGAATGCTTCCTGTATTGCGTTCATATGCAATAGATTGATTTCGCAGAAGAATACGCTCCCTAGTGATAAGCCAGTGAATGCTTTGTGGCTGTCAGCTTTTCCTGCGCCTTTGTAGTATATCTTTTTCACGCCGTTCTTCGTATGGAGTTCCATGTGATCTCCATTATCGTCGTGTTTCATCGCGTACATTCCTGGGAATATATGCATAAGGCCTAGCCCGTCACAATCCATTACTAGTCTGAAGGCTTGCTCTTGATTGTATGCCAGGACTAAGTGGTTTTGGTCTGTGGTGTTCCATAGGAACCACGCCCACCTAGCCACTGCGCATGTGGTCTTTCCACTTCTTGGTGTGCCTTCTTCTACTTCCAAACAGTGCGCATATGGCTTTTCTAATATGCTGCGCTGCTTGTCGCTCCACTTTATGTTCCTCATTCTTCTGTCGTGAATTTTCCGTGCGCTGCTTCCACAATGCTGTTGAATTGTGAAGTGTCGTATACCTTCGTTTCTTCGACCTTGTCCTTCTGGTCTAAGTACTGCTTGCCAAGCCATATCGCCATGTTAGCGTTGCTCTTTGCAAGTTGAAATTGGTACCTTCTCAGCGATATCTTCCCGGAGCTTCTCTTTTCTTTGAATATTTCGGAGAAACTGTATTGCTTCCCATATGTCCTTTTTATCCAAGCTACAAGGGTTTTGTCCGATACTCCTAGAAAGCCACAAATCTCTTCAATCGTGCATTGCAGTCCGCATAGCTTTTCAAATTCTTCTTGATTTATATTCTTTTGAGGTCTTGCCATTTATTCCTCCTTTACTGCTTTTTCTCCTGTGAACTTCTCCCATCTATCAAGTATTACATCCACATATAAAGGATCTAGTTCCATCATGTAGCACTTTCGGTCTAGCTGCTCGCACGCTATTAGTGTCGAACCACTTCCTCCGAATAAGTCCAGAACCTTCTCGTCTTTTTTGCTGCTGTTGCTGATTAATTTACCTACCAACTTCAGCGGCTTCATTGTCGGGTGAAGGTCGCTTGCTGTCGGCTTCTTTTCTCTTATGATCGTTGTAGGTGTTGCTTCCTCTTGTGCTTTGATGTAATCCACCAACTCTTGCTTTGTCATCTTCTCGATGTCTTTTAAATCTTCAAATACTGTCGTTTGTGTCCTGTCATCAATGAAGTAATGTGCTGCGCCTTCTTTCCAACCGTACATGATTGGCTCATGTCTCCATTGGTAGTCCTGTCGCCCCATTGCGAATGTGTTTTTAACCCATATTAGATTTTGGCGGAGCTCTATGTTTGTATCTTTTAGCGCCTGTCTAAATTCGAGCCCTTTCGTGTCTGCATAAAAGATGTAGAAGCACCCACCCGGTTTTAGTCCGTCAATCATATTTTGGAATGCTGCCTTTAGAAACTCCATGAATTCGTCGTTGTTCATGTCGTCGTTTTGGATTATTTTGCCATCTGTTCTTCTGTGAAGCTGCTTTAGCTCTGAAGGTCTCATGTGTTGCCCCAGTGCCACGTTGTATGGTGGATCTGTCACGCATAAGTCCATTTGTTCCCCGTTCAGTAGCTTTTGGACGTCCTTTTCATCTGTGCTGCTTCCGCACATCAATCGGTGATTGCCTAGTATATAGATATCTCCCTTTTTGCTTCTTGCTTCCTGTGACATGTCCGGCTCATAGTCGTCTTCAACCGCTTCTGTTTGCTCTTCTTCTGCTTCG
>ERZ1035014.408-NODE-408-length-20076-cov-6.885121_pt1 | contig 20076 bp, 16 predicted proteins | sample MGYA00520620_ERZ1035014 | MGnify/ENA primary metagenome ERZ1035014 (study PRJEB33766, sample SAMN09781744) | gut metagenome | biome: gut microbiome | host: Homo sapiens | place: Madagascar | study: EMG produced TPA metagenomics assembly of the PRJNA485056 data set...
GGTGAATTCCGATTGATCTACCAAACAATAGAGAACTTATATAAATTTATATTTTCTTTCATTCATAAAACTTTAGTGGATTCGTTGCGATTTATTTAATTCTTCTTTATATAATTCAACAATATAAGAAAGTCCGTTGCACCAAAGCCTTGTTGATGGATCATATAATACTTTTCCTGTCTTTGAATATAAAAAATCTGTCAGCTTTCTTCCAAGATTAGAAAGTTAACGGATCTTATTTTATATACAGTGCGATAAACTGGAATTTTGACAAGAAAAAAACAGTCAATCCTAAGACTAACTGCTTTGTGTGTATGGATATGAAATTGTCAAAATTGAAATTCACAATATTAATTGAGAGGCAGAAGCTTCTTCATTTTCACATTCTGCATAATCAATATTTTTTACATTTCTTTGAGTGGCATATTGAACAATTCGTTCTTGAACTATTTCATATATAGTTATTTTCCCACATTCAGGACATATTTTTGCTGGTACATTTGTGGCATGATATATTGTACCATCATAAACTACATCAGTTTCTGTTGTAATATTTTTTAACCATTTTTTACATTTTTGACATCTAAACATAATCACGCTCTCCTTTAACTTCCGATTTATCTTATTCTTATTGTCTATTTTACCATAATTTTCTTTGATGATTTTAGAGAGCAGATTTGCAATTCCTCATTGACATCTTTTCCATATCGTGGAGGTTTGTTTATGCAGTTGTATGTTCCTGAAAGTACATTCATCATTTTCTCTGTGGATTCGATTCCAACAATATCATTATCCAGGTGAAACTGAATGTTTTTGATATTCTTGTTATCTGTTAAAAAAACTTTCAATGCCATTGGAAGTACTTCAGCATTTGTTGCACCGGCTAAAGATAGGCAATTATCTTTTCGAAAATCAATGTGATTCATACGGAGCAGACTCATATAAGACAGAAGATCAATGGCAGCTTCAAATACATGCAATGTATCACTTTCTGGATTTTTGAAAGAAAAACTGTATGCTTTGTCACTTCCAGACGCATCTTGTTTGAAGTTGCCTGTGATAGAACGCTTGAATGCATATGCTGGTCTTGTTCCATCGTAGCCAACAAATACAACATTGTGAAACTTCTTATCCTGGTAGATTTGTTCTTTGCTGATGAAGTAAGCAACAACATCTTTATCAATCTTTCTCTCTTTACAGAGATAACGAAATACTTCGAAATTGTTATCATCTTTTTCAGGGAGAGTAAATGTATTTTTTGAAACTGATTTATCTGATTCTTGCACTATCATTGGTGTCATTTTTATGGTGTCCATAATGATATGACATGCATCAAGAAAACTGTATCCTTCCACGCAAACAAAATAATCTATAGCAGAAAAGCCTTTAATTCCTTTAGACCACCAACTCCAGCCACGTGGAGAAATATGAAGTGAATCATGATCTTTTGTGCAGTAGACATCTTTGGAAATATGGATGAGATTATCTGGATTATAGTTAGTCAGATAGTCATAGGCAGATATTTTGCGGATATTTACTAACTGTTTTTTAGGAATGTATCGGCTCATCGTTCTTGCTCCTTGTTTTTTGGAGACATAAAAGCAATACCATGTTCTTTGCAGAAGGAGCGAACTTTCTGAAGATTTTCAGATGTTTTTAATACTGCTTCTTCAGTATGAATTTCAGAGACTTTGAAATGATTGTCTTTAATATTTGATAGCCAGTCTTTCATAAATATATTGAGATCAGATTGTAAATCAGGATCATGTTCTACAGTCTGATAAATACCTAATGTATCTTGTTGATAGGTTTGTGGACATACTCTTTGTTTTTTATGATCTACAATCATTTCTACGTCTGGATCCGCCATAAGATCACCATTCATGACGTAGTTCTGTGACATTGCAATACGATTATCACCAATATTTTCAATGTTCAGATCCATAAATCCGGTCTTTTGATATTTGATATACGTTGCTTCACCTGTAAGAATAGGTGAAGCAATGGTTTTTAAAGCTTCATAGTTTTCAATTTCCAATACTTTATCCAGGAATACTGGTTCTACAGTTTGGATTATCGCGTGTGCTTCATTTTTGATATTGCTGAGAATTGTTTTTAGCTTTGAAGTATCCTCTTGTGCATAGGAACCAATATATCCAAATGAATAATCGGAAGTATCAATGTTGAAATGATCACATATGACAAATGCTAACGATTCTGCTTCGATTTCTTTTTGAGCTACTGTCTTATTGGAATCTTTGTGTAAGCGAGAATGAGCATATTCATGAACAAGCGTTTTGGCAATTTGCATATTCTCCATGGTCTTGTTAATAACAATAGAGTCAGTTGAAGGAGTGTAGAAGCCTTTCACTCCGGATTTGAACAAAGGCTCTTCTTCCGATGATTTAAATGTAATTGGAATTGTGCTTATTTCTTGAATGGATTCAATCAAAGCAACAATTTCTTTGGAAGATCCTCGTAAATCATGAATCATTTCTGGTATTGGCTCTCCAGATGTCTGTGCAATATCAAATACTTTTGCGGTTTTGAAATGGAGAACTTTCTCTTCTTTTGTTTCTTTGATTGGCTTACCCGAATCATCCAGGAGGATATTCCCATTTTCATCTTTTTTTTCAACTTCATGAGTGATAAAAGATTGACAGGGAGCCAGAATCAGCATTGCTTTTTCACCTTTGTTGACTTGTCTGTTGAAATTAGTTTTCCATGCTTGATATCCTGCAACCAAAGAAGCATCCGGACGTTGTGAAAGAATTAAAATTGTATTGTTCAAAGAATACGCATGAAACTTTGACAGAAATGATAGATATTTTTTGTAGTTATCTGAATCTAAAAAAGAACGAACACCATTTTCAATCAATTCAAATGCTTTATTAATTTCTTCGTTGCTTTTATTTATCGCCATAATTCAGTGCTCCATTGATGCGTGTTTCTTCGAAATTTCTTGCTCATGTTTTCGTGAAGACATAAGCATTCTGGTATCTTTGTTGTAATAGAGAACTGTATCACTGAGAAAATCTTTAGGATCTACAACTGTACGGTTTGCGTTATGCACCATTTCTTCTAATCGATGGGGCTCTATTCCTGCTGATTCAGGAACTACTATTAATTCATGAATAGATGAAGGCAAAACATAGTAGTTATCTTTTACTTCTTCAGAAATATGTTTTAATGTTTCCGGATAAAATAGTACAGCAGCATCATTTAGTTTCTGTGAACCAGTGCAAACATACATTGGAACAGGGGATGGAAGTCCTAACATATCTCCTAAGGGAATAATTGAAAGAGGAGATCTGTTCTGACAGACATCAATTGCCATTTTAAATAGATCAAGTTCTGAAATATCCCATGTTTTTAGATATTCATTAATAACAGGAAAAGAAGATATTGAAGCTTCTGATTGATCTAAGCGAATGTGAAAAGTTGCAGAAAGATTAAGCATATCAAAATGTGGTTTATCTAAGAGATACTCTGCAGCTACTTGTTTGTCACATACTTTGATAAATAGATTTGGTTTTATATCTTCAAAAGAATCCAAATGGGCCAAAGTGTACATTGCATCATTTGTGAAGGATATTCCGCCAGAGGAAACATAGTCTGTTAAATGATGGAGCACTTCTTCCATTGGTAAAATATTGTTTTCCAGAATGCCATATGCTTGGTTTAAATTAATGATTGGATGGGAATGATTTGTAGTATCATCATTTTTAATCACCAGTCCTTCATAAGAATTGTTGGCATGGGTAATGGTTTGAATATCAACAGTGCAATTTTGGAACTGCTCTGGTAAATATTGAAGAATGTTGTCTTTTACATAGGTTTTAAACTCCTCATAAGTAGGAGTGGTATATATTTTAAATGTAGACATAACTTTTCCTTTCTTTATAAGTGAGAAAAGTCCATATCTGATTTATAGATATGGACTTTAGTAGATGCTATTTTGCGAATCGTTTCCGAATTAAGAAACTGATCAGTCCAATAGAGGTAATAAGACCAACTAAATATGCAGGAATATGAGTCTGTACGCCTGTCTGAACAGAAGGAATCTGTTTATCTTTAACAGAAATCTTAATTGGGTTATTCGATGCAAAGTCATAATCTTCAGATAATTGAACTTCGAACTTGTCAGTATTGAGCTGATAGTGAGATGGCGCTTTCGTTTCTTTTAGATAATAACCGGAAGTGTCGCCATTATATTCAACATGAAATGTAACCATGCCATTTTTATCTGTTGTACTCACACAAGCTTTACCGTTTGTATCTTTTGCAATTTGATTATCTTTGGTATAGAGAGTGAATTCTGCACCTTCTAATTTTTTGCTTTCATCATCAGAATCGACCTTTAAAGCTGAAACATAGTAATTCTTTCTGCTATCTGTTCCGACAATTACCTGATGCTGGTCTTGCGTACCAGTAACTGTAAATGGAATATCTTCCATCGTATTAAATCCAAATGGTGTTTCTGTTTCTCTTAGGATGTACCAGACGTTACCGGATTCTTCGTTGCTGCCTTTTACATAAGATGAAATATCTTCATATCTGTCATTTGTAATCCAGTTATAAACAGATACTGGATTTCCTTCATCGTCTGATACAGGTACAATCGTTCCGTCTTCCTTTTCTGTTGCTTCAAGGATGGAAAGATGTGCGCCTTTAACTGGATTTCCATGATTGTCTAATTTTGTGACGGCAATAGAAGTTGTGATATCTTCCATCGTGATGGTAGTTACATCTGCTTTCCCATACTTTGGAACAGTAAACTGGAGTGAAGTTGCCTTATAAACACCAGCAACATATTCAGATTCGACAAGTTCGTAGGTATGTTCTGCTGTTAGCTTTTTATCTAACAGGAACGGGTGATCTTCTGTTACTCCATTGTTTGGAAGTTCGATTTCTGCAGGATTCTTCAAATCAGAAATATCTGTCAATTTTAAAGTGACACCTTTTACATAGTTTCCATTATCATCTACTTTTGCAATCTGATAGCGAATCGGGGAGTCGACCATTTCATAGGCAACATTGATCTTTTCATCGGTTACTGTAAATGTATAATCTTCTGCATAGTAATATCCTACAAGATCAGGACTATAGTCCTCATGCCATGTATAGGTTCCTCCTTCTTCAAGATTGTTGACAGGATGCGGTGTATCAGAAGATGTCCATGCATCTACAACATTGCCATCTTCATCAGTGATGTTGATGTTTGCTCCTGGAAGCTCATTGCCTTCTCCATCAGTTTTATCAATGGTTACAACTTTATCAATCATTGTTTCTTCAGTGACTGAACCATCTTCATGAACAGTGAAATGTAAATCTGAGGCTTTGACATAGCCAAGTGGTGAAAGATCTTCATGAAGGGTATAGCTTTCTCCAATTTTCAAACCTTCCACACGGAAGTCTTTTCCTTCTTCAGAAGTCCATTCCACAATTGTGTTATCTGAAGAATCTGTAAGGTTCATTTTTGCACCGCCGATTTCCTTGCCGGCAACATCTGTTTTCTTGAAAATGACTTTTGTTGTATCATTACCTATCTTTTCTGTGACAGGATAAACTGCTTTTTCTGTATTTCCTTTTTCCTGCTTGAATTCTACTTCAATTGGATCAGCTGGAACGATTCCATCAGGCACAGTTGTTTCTGTCAATGTATATTTTCCTAATGGAAGGTTATCAACGCTTGCATTTCCATCCTTATCAACAAAAATTTCTCTGACGGTTTCATATCTGGAAGAGTTGATGCCATCAACATTTTGAGCATCAGCATCAGAAATTCTTACTGCAGGCTGACCTGCCTTAACAAGAACTTCGCCATTTGCTGGATCTAAAATATCTTCAGCAGCTGTTAAAGTAAATCCAATTCCTGAAAGATCTTCATGATTAATAAATGTTTTATCTGAAGCCCATGTGGACACATTCTTATTGATAATAAGCTTTCCTGTAATCTGATCATTGTTTACGGGAATTGTAATGAAGTTTTCACCATACTCATCTACTTCTGTAATGGCTGATTCCTTTACTTCAAATGGAATATCTTCAGAAGTTACAAAACCTTCAGGAGTCTTTACTTCTGTTAATGTATACTTTCCAGCTTCTAATCCTAAGGCTGTGTATGCTGTAGCCTTGTCATCAGCATCTGGATTTTCAGATACGAAAGTACCGGTATCTACAGTAATCTTTTTGCCATTTTCAGCATCTACTACCATCTTTTTGGTAACAGTTGTGAAAGTATCGTATGTTTTATTTCCCACTTTCTGTGTGAGGTAATTTCCATTGGAATCCTTGATTTTAAAAGAAGCGTTGTTTAATGTGATCAGTTCACCGGTTTGTGTAGCAACCTTGATCATTTTTACTTTGTAAAGCATTGGAAGGTTAGTTACATAGAAATGAATTGGGTCCTGATGTTCTTTTGTTACCTTAAAAGTTGTACCTTCGTATGTGGTTACATTTCCTTCAAAGTTTTGAGCACTGTCCGTATGAGAAGTCTGATAGATATAGTATTCTCCATATGCAAGATCTCTGGAATAAGCCATGCCACTGTTGTTTGTGGTGAGGACATCGTATTCTTTCTTGGAGAAGAGAATAGTTCCATCATCATTCAAGATATCATTTGAATCATCTGGCGTTACATGATCTTTCTCATTTGGTTTTTCATGGAAGATTGCTTCATATGCTGCAGTAAAATCACCATTGAATTTCTCATCTACTGTCTTTTTTAATAATGCAGTAAACTCTATTCCAGCTTCTGGCTTGGAAGTTGTAGAATGACCGTTGTTTGAAGAATTGATTATTTTCAGAAGATCAAAAGTGCCTGTATAGACATCGTTAAAGATGTTTGTCTTTAATTCCTTGATTTCCTGATCTGTATCGATTGTAAAATCAGTTTCAGTAATAGAATTACCATCCGTTGCATATCCTGCTGGTGGAATAATTTCATCTACATGATAGGCAGAGAATGGTAAGGTATCTGCTGTAGTTTCAAAGAAACCATTTGCATCCGTTGTGAATGTGCCATCCAGTGTATTGGCAGTACCTGTAGTTACAAATGATTGTGGAAGTTTAATCGCCGCACCATTACCAAAGAGTTCATCATCTGTTACTAGACCATCTCCATTACTGTCAATCCAGACTGGATTTGTTCCGGTGTTTATGATGCGAAATGTAGTAGTCAGATCTGTGTCTCCCTGTGCATAAGTAACAGTATCTGTATCATTTTTTTGAATGTTGAATCCTCCACGGATTGGCTTTTCTGTAAAAGATTTGTCTGTATCATAAGTCAGATCTACTATTTGGCCATTTTCTGTGATTTCAAATGTCTGTTCAGTAATTCCTGCATTCAGATAACCTGTAGGTGGAGTGCTCTCACGAATTGTATATTTTCCTACTTGAAGTGCATCTGGTGCAGATTCGTATTTTCCATATTCATCTAAAGAAAATTCGAAGACTACAGAACCTGGCTGAAATGTTTCAGACCCATTTCCGACAGAATAGGTATTTTCGTTGATCACCTGATAGGTAGTACCTAAGAAAGTTCCATTTCCTTGAGGAGTGTTCAGTTTTGTTTCATCATCAATTTTTGAAACTTTAAAACCACCTTTATTTGGTTTTTCGGAAACGGTATACTCATTACCTCCACGGAGATTGGCAAGATCACCCTTTTCGTTGAGCGTGATGTGCATGATGACTTTTCCATCTTTTTGATTCAGCTGGATCTTTCCTGCATAGAAGTTATTTGTGATGGAATAGATATCTCGATCAACACCATTTTCATCAGTGTACTTTGCATCAGGCACCTTTGTTTCTTCAACGGTAATCGTTCCTACAGGAATTGTTGCAAACTTTCCTACATAGAATAACGGATCACTTCCATCAACTAGATAATCTTCACTTAACATTGCACCATAACGTTTGTTGTCATATTTTGTTGCAACAATCCAGGATCTTGTTGGTTTGGCTGGAAGATCTTCCAGATTTGCATACTGATCATCATAGTAATTGATTGTAAATTGAGCACCGGATAATGGAGCTGTATTTTCATCTGTTACAGGAATATCTTCACTGATCTTTACAAGAGTGATACGGAAAGGGTCATTTCCTGGTTGATCTGTGAAATTCAGATTCACTGTATCGGAATCTCCAATATTGAATGCACGAGAAGTGGAATCCAGATAATATCCTTTTGGAGCAGTCAGTTCTCTGTACCACAGTTGCTTTGTGTCCTGAGATACCTTGAAACTTGTAGATGCTTTCCCATTTGTGTCTGTTGTCAGCTGACCGACAGCATTCACATTGTTATCAGCATCAGATTGAGACTTATAAATGCCATAGACAGCGCCATTCAAAGAATAAGCGTGAACACAGGTATCTGTAATGGATGTGTTTCCAGATGCTTTAGAAGCATTAATCGTAATATTTCTGTCGGATGGTAAATGGTAAATACGAATATATGTTCCATCTTTGTGGCCAGCAGGAACATAAAGATGTCCATTTACAGCTGTAGTTAATCCTTGAACAGTTACACCCTGATAAACTGCACTGACCATTGTATTGTTGTCAGCTAGAACACCCATATGTTGTGAAGAAGCAGGAGAATAGCTGCTGTCTGCATAAAACATAATGATGTCGCCTTTGTTAGCTGGAAGTGAGCTGATGTTTCCAAGTGTTCCATCGCTCCATGTAACACCATTGGTACTTTGAAGATCATTGCACCATGCTACTGTCGTCCAACGTGCATCGTAGGGAGTGTCATCAATTCCAGTTATGTGATACAGGTAATCTACAAAACCTGAACAGTCAAAACTGTTAGGTCCCAGTCTATTAGCGGTGCTATATGGAGAACCTACTAGTCCTACTCCTGCATCAAAAGTTGAAGCATAACTGCCCGAAGCATTGAGTGCATTTACTTCTGTAACAAGTGTTCCTGCTAAAGGTGTCGAGACAATCGAGCCTATTGCAACCAGAGCAGTGAGAAGACCTTTTTTTATTTGCTTTATTATTTTCTTCATTGTCTTTTTCCTTTCATTAAATCTGTTTTCAAGTGTGAATGAATTACATTTACGAGTCTCTGATTCGTTCCATACTTTCCCTCCTACATAGAAAAACTGAGACTGTTTCTCTATGTAAAAAAAGGAATGGAAAAGGATGGTGAAAGTAAGTTTGACCATCCTTAAATGATTTGAAAGGTTTAGGACTTATTGCTTTTTCAATCGTTATTTGCAAACATCTTCATCATATGCTGGTGTGATTATTTCGGTTGATGTTTTAGTTTCATAATGTCCAGTTGCTGGTATGGTATTAGTTACAACAGAATATGTGTGCCCATAATCCTCTTGTTGTTCCATAGAATCAATATGTGCCATCACTTCTTCCTGGGTATTAAAACGTGAACCACAGCTACATTGAAGATAGGTTTCTGTTGTTTCAGGTTGATCTTCTACCCATACCTGATAACTTGTTTCTTTTGTGATTGCATCATGATGAACAGTTGTTACTTTGCAGCCAACTGTTTGTTCTTTGCCGTTGTATGAATCACCACCAGTTACCTGTGCAGAAGAATTGTTGTTAGCAGGCGTGTTATTGCTTTTTGAAATGTTAGTTGAAGCTGAAGAATCGGTTACTTTCTTTGGATTTGTAGTGTTAGTTGTAGATGGTTTGGATTTTTCATTTGGAGCATCTTTTTCTGTAGTTTTCTTATCTTCAACCTTAACTTTTAATTCAAAATCAGCAGAAGTTCCATTTGTTCCTACGACATGATATTTCACAGAATAAGAACCAGCTTTTTTTGAATTGACATTAGAAGTGATGGTATACCATGCAACATCATATGTGCCATCACTTTTTGCTTCAGGTTGCGTTTTTACTAATTCTGCACCACTTGAATTTTTTACGAAAGAAGACGGATCAAATTTGTCATCTACTTGAATCGTAATGCTTTTACTTTTTAATTCGAATTTTGGGGCATTCTCGTCAATTACTTCAAATTCTGCTGAAACTTTTTGCGTACTATCATGGTTATTCTCATCAACTACGGTGAACCATACTTCAACTGTACCAATCTTGGAAGTATCAATTACTTCTGGATAACAACTGACTTTTAATCCTTCTTCAATAAATGGTTCTTCCGGTTTCTTTGATTGTTTATCGCGTGTAATCTGTACAAGGCTCATTGGATCCACAGGTGTTGCATTTTCAGAATGCGTTATCTGTTTAGTTAAAACTTCAAGATGTATTTCTGTTTCCTTTGGTTGCATTTTAAATGTCACAATGATCCAAGAGATAACAGCAATCAAAAGTACAACAAGAAGTGCAATATATTTTTTCTTGTTAGATTTCTTCAATAGTTTTTTCAGATTCTCAAATATTTTATTTTTGTTCATAGTAAATTCTCTCTAGTAGTATTTTTTCTACTACTGCAGTAATACTTATCCACAGTATAGTGGGTCTATTCTTTGGTTAGGTAAATATACTTGGTTAGGTTGGAAAGGGGTTTTAGGGGGAAACCATGAGTCACAGTTGCATCTGGCAAGACAGGCAACCCCTTAGAATCCTGTCTTCATTTTGCAGGTGCAAATTTGTGTGGCGCATGTGCAATTATCTTGCATCCTCCCGTTCACGCTTCTTTACCCAATTATCTAATAGACGAATAATGACATCTTTCTTTTTGTTTGGTGAGTATCCTTTTGGAAAATATTTATCTATCTCTTTCATCTGGAATGATAATTTTTCTCTCTGATTTGGTTTTTCTGCCTCCATCGTTTCGGTAATGAATTCTGTAGTGAGCTGCCCATCGTGGCTTAATCTTTTGAATTCCTGGCATTGTGCAAGGGATGGAGTTCGATTGTTTTCAATGATGGCATCTGCCAGCTCAATTTGTTCATTTTCTGTTAGATATGAAAGTTCGACAGCAGGATTAAAAGCAATCTTGATTTCATTCTCGTGACATCCATCCACCATGTCTTGTAATGGTTTAATCAGATAGGTTATTCTAATGAATCTTCTGACTTGATTCATACTTACTCCGATTTGCTCACCTAGCTTTGCAGCACTTTCTGACTTCCAACCAACTTGGTTGGAAGAGCCTTTTTCGTATTCAACAGGAATATCTTTGTTTTCGATATCAATCCGTTTTCCCTGATGTTTCATTGCTTCAAGTCGCATTTTATAGGCATAACCTTTTTCACTTGGGCGAATGTTTTCACGCTGAATATTGCTGTCTACCATTAATATGGTTGCTTGATCATCATCCAAATCACGGACAATGACGTTCATTTCCTTCATGCCAAGATAATTCATGGCAAATTTGCGTCTATGGCCTGAAACCATCTCATAGGAACCATCGCTCGTAGGACGTACTAAAGCAGGCATCAGCATTCCATTTTCTTTAATGGAATCAATTAGCTTCAGCATGTCTTCATCTAGTTCAACATGGAAGGGATGATCATGGAAATCTTTTATATTATTAATAGGTAGAGAAATGACTTTTTCTAATCTTTCATCTTGCCGTTCTTCTTCAGTTGAGAATAAAGAATCATAAGCAGGTAGTCCAAATTCAAATTTCTTACTCATGAGCATTCTCCATATAATTGAAGAGATTTAATTGGTCTGTATTAGTGCAGAGTCTCATATTCCATGCTTCAGCTGCATCCTTATAATTTGCAAATGTTGCAGTTTCGTTATTACAGTGGATACAAACTGCTTTGTATCCATAGCGTCCATGAATTTTTGGTTTATTCCAGGAAATTTCAATGGTAGGCTTTTCACCACAAATCGGACATTTTTTTAAATTGATTCTATTCATGCTGATCACATCCTATAAGAGTGATATCTGTCACCTGAACATCTGTTGTATATATTTTCTTTCCATCTTTCATATAGGATCCAGTTTGGATGCTGCCTTTGATGGTAAGTGGAGTGGATTTTTTTAAGTTGTACATTTGATCTGCAAGGTTACCCCAGGCGATGCAACTGATATAATCTTTCCATGTTCCGTTTTCACGAGAACAGGCTATCTGAAATTTGGTGAAAGATTGTCCCTTTGTTGATTGTTTTACTTCAATATCTGTGTGGAGTGTTCCTGTTAACAATACTTGATTATTCTTGTTCATTATTTCCTCTTTCCTATCGTATTAAGTCACTTCTGCGTTTTTCTTTGCTTGCATGTATAACTTCTTTAGTGAGTTCGTCATAAGCAACTGCAACTTTGGAATCTCTTGCGTAGGAATATACGCTTTTTCCACTGACAGTAGCTTCGCTGGCTTTGACGGCAACAGGAATAACAGAGTTGAAAACTTTAAAATGCTGACCAAAATTTTCATGAATCATTTCGATAGTATCTTTGGCGAGGTTTGTTTTCAAATCTGCAAGTGTGATTGCAACACCAGCAATTTTGAGATTGCTGTTAATTTTTCTTTGAACTTTGCTGACAGTTCTTAGAAGTTTTGTCATACCTTTTGCAGGCAAATACTGTGCCTGAACAGGAATAAGGACTTCATCCGCTGCAGATAAAGCATTGATTGTAAGCATTGCTAGAGAAGGAGGGCAGTCTATTAATACATAGTCATAAGATTCCTTTATAGGAGCAAGGCAATTTTTTAATATGTTTTCTCTGTCAAATTCATTCACTAATCTGGTTTCAAAATCTGAGAGATCAATATTTGAAGGGATCACATCGATTCCTTCTGGATGATGAAGTACCGTACCTGCAAAATTTGCATCATTGTCTTTTATGGTAGAATCCATCATACTAGCTATAGTGTGATCCATCTCATCGCTATTTTTCCAACCAAGGGATGAGGTGAGATCGCCCTGTGGATCAAAATCCACGGTAAGAACGTGAAATCCGTTCTTTGCTAAACCAATTGCAAGATTCAGAGTGGTGGTTGTTTTGCCTACACCACCTTTCTGATTTGCAATGGCAATTACTTTACATTTTTGCATTCTATTATCCTTTCACATCAGCCATTCCCATTGGTATGGCTATGTAACGTTTTAAATTGATTTATTAGTGAAAAGTCTTCTTAGGAAGGAGTTGTGTCAATGGCAACGTGTAGCAGTTTTTAACACAACTCCTTTATTTATACGGATTATTTGCAGGTGCAAATTCTCCAAGCGTTAATTTATTCAGTTTGGAAATCAGGAAAAGTCCCATATTCTGGGGCTTTTTTTGTCCCTTGTTGAAGGGAATTTGCTGCAAGTTGCAGCAAAACATGTAGCAAATTCTCACCAATTCTGTGCTGGAGAACTGTGGCCGCCTTATGTGTTCTGTTTTTTAAGCAACTCTTTGTATTCAGATGGAACATACATCTGATTGACCGCAGTAATCAGAACACCAATATCCAGGTGTGTATAAACCCTTTCTGTTAGTGTCATCGCTCCAGCATGACTGACGATCTTTTTGATGATTGTTTGATCGACTCTTGCTTCTGCCAGGAGTGAGATACATGTGTGTCTTGTGCAATGTGGGGTGTAGTACCCCAGATTGAGATTTTCAATTAGTGGTTTCCAGTAGCTGTCATAATAATTTCTGTACTTGAATGGTTCCATATCCGGAGTACAGAGAATGATGTTCCAGCACTTGACAACTCTTGAAATACGTGAAACTGCATGCCGCAGGCATGCATTGGACAGAAAGATTGAAAAGATACAGACTTCTTTTGGAGAGGTTCGTGTAAAGATAAGCGAAGGCTATCATGTGAAGCGTGAAAAGATCGAATTTGAAGATCTCACCCGTATAGCAAATGAAAAGCATCTATCTATCGAAGAAATCAGAAAAGCGATTCTGTCTGAAAGAAACAACTAAGAACATAAGGCTGATTACAATATGTGTAGTCAATCTTTTTTTGTTGCGTGTTCTCACCGTTTTGACATTAAGCTTGCACAAATCTAACAAACCTTAACAAGCATTTTCACAAATCTATCACAAAATGGTTGATTTTAAAAAAATTAAGAATACACTTAGTTACAGATGTAAACGATTACAGATATGCCAGAAGGGAAAATATCCCTCATAATCCACTTTATGGTGGGGCTAAAAGGAGAAAGTATGTCAACACTAGAATTAAAACACATTTGCAAGATTTATCCGAATAATGAAAAGAAAGGTCATCACAAGCATAATAATCTGAAAACAACAGACGAAGGAGTATTAGCTGTAGATGACTTCAATCTTGAAATCAAAGATAAGGAATTTATTGTACTTGTCGGTCCATCGGGATGTGGTAAATCAACAACATTACGCATGGTAGCTGGTCTTGAGGAAATTACAAAAGGCGAGCTTTACATTGACAATAAACTTATGAATGATATCGAACCGAAAGACCGCGACATTGCTATGGTATTCCAAAGCTATGCGCTTTATCCGCATATGACAGTTCGACAGAATATGGAATTTCCACTGAAACTGAGAAAAATGCCGAAAGAAGAGATTAAGAAAAAAGTAGATGAAGCAGCGGAAATACTTGGTATAACAGAATATCTGGATCGCAAACCTAAGGCGCTTTCTGGTGGTCAAAGACAAAGAGTTGCTATTGGGCGTGCCATTGTAAGAGAACCAAAAGTGCTGTTAATGGATGAACCTTTATCTAACCTGGACGCAAAGCTGCGTAATCAGATGCGTGCTGAAATCATCAAGCTAAGATCACGTATTGATACAACGTTCATTTATGTCACACATGATCAGACAGAAGCAATGACCCTGGGAGATCGTATTGTTATCATGAAGGATGGTGTCGTTCAGCAGATTGGTACTCCGCAGCAGGTATATGACACACCTGCCAATCTTTTTGTGGCAGGTTTTATTGGGGTGCCTATGATGAACTTCTTTGATGGAGAACTGATCAAAGATGGGGTGAAATACTACGTTGAGCTGAATGGTGTAAAAATTGAACTTTCACCTGAAAAGGAAGCGAAGATGGCTGCGAAAGGCGTAGAGGCACAAAAGGTTACAATTGGCGTTCGCCCAGAACATATGGAATTGACTCAGCGCGAAGGCCAGATGATTCAGGCAACTGTAGATGTCAGTGAAATGATGGGATCACATATCAACGTTCATATTCGTGTTCAGGAAAAAGAAGGTGTCATGATTGTTGATACCCAGGGCAACAGTAACAGAAACTTCCGTATGGGAGAAACAATTCAGTTTACATTTGAACCTGCAGTCATTCATGTATTTGATGCAGAAGGAAAAAATCTGGAAGTAAAAAAAGAATTGTGAAAAAAATGTGAAAAGAATTTCATAAAATTAACACAAAAGTATTGCAAAAAAGAAATAGTTGAACTAATATAAGAATTACATGTTGTAAACGGTTTCATAAATATTCATCCGGAGGAACATTCGTAAAATCGTTATACTTCAATTGACAGGTGTCATGAATTGTTCAAGGAGGATAAAATGAACAGAAAATCTATCATGTCGATGGCTTTAGCAGCTACGATGATCGTTGGCTGTAGCAGTGCAAGTGGAACTTCTGCTACTGGCTCAGACTCTAAGGGAAGAGTTTACTATCTTAATTTCAAACCTGAAGCTGATGAATACTGGCAGGATCTGGCAAAGGAATATACTGAGGAAACAGGTGTTCCAGTAACAGTATTAACAGCTGCATCTGGTGAATATGAAAAGACATTGAAATCTGAAATGGCAAAAAGTGAAGCTCCTACATTATTCCAGGTAAACGGACCTGTAGGTCTTGCTTCATGGAAGGACTATTGTGCGGATCTTTCTGGAACAGATGTAGATAATGAACTTACAAACAAGGCATATGAATTGAAAGATGGCGATAAGGTTGCGGGTATTGGCTATGTTACAGAAGCCTATGGTCTTATTACGAATAACGCATTGTTAAAGAAAGCTGGATATGATGCTTCTGAAATCACTTCTTTCGATAAGCTGAAGAAAGTTGCAGAAGATATTACAGCTCGTAAAGATGAACTTGGATTCAGTGCATTTACATCTGCAGGCATGGATGGATCCAGTGACTGGAGATTTAAGACACATTTAGCTAATCTGCCAATTTACTATGAATATCAGGCAGACGGTGTTGATAACAAAGATGAACTTTCAGGAAAGTATTTAGACAACTATAAGGCTGTTTGGGATCTGTACATTAACAACTCTACAATTGATCCTTCTCAGTTATCTACAGCAACTGGCGATCAGTCTGAAGCAGAATTTGTAGATGAAAAGGCTGTATTCTTCCAGAATGGTACATGGGAATACGATGCTGTAAAGGCAATTGGTGATGAAAACATTGCCTATCTTCCAATTTACTTTGGTGTAGATGATGAAAACGAAGGTATCTGCATGGGTACTGAAAACTACTGGTGTGTAAACTCACAGGCTTCTGAAGCAGATCAAAAAGCTACTTTAGACTTCATGTACTGGTGTGTTACATCTGATAAGGGTGTAGATGCAATGACATCCGGTGATAAGATGGGCTTCAATATTCCTTTCAATAAGAATCCAGAATCTACAAACGTATTATTCAAGCTGGCAAATGCAAATACAGCTACTCCAGTATCCTGGAACTTTACAACAATGCCTTCCGAAAACTGGAAGAATGATCTTGGACAGGCTCTTACAGTTTACGCAGCTGATCAGACAGATGCTAACTGGAAGAATGTTGTATCCGCATTCGTTGATAACTGGAAAGTTGAAAAAGAAGCTACAGCTGAATAATATCAATTATTCTGACTGAATAAGCTGTTAACAGGCTGGGCGATAAGATATGCACTCAGCCTGTTTCTTTTATAAAAGAGGTCTTTATGCAGAAAAATATGAAAAAGTATTGGCCGATTTTTACCATACCGGTCATGGCTGCTTTTGCGATTGGATTTGTAATCCCGTTCATTCTAGGCATTTATCTGTCGTTTACAAAATTTACAACCGTCAAGGATGCGCATTTTGTGGCACTTGCAAATTACAGAAAACTGTTTGCAGATGCAACATATCTGCATTCCTTCTTCCTTACACTGGCTTTCGCTATTGCAACTATCATTATCATTAATATTATTGCTTTCTTCTTAGCTATGGCGCTAACACAGAAATTTAAGGGGACAAACCTTTTCAGAACAGTCTTCTTTATGCCAAATCTGATTGGCGGTATCGTTTTAGGATACATATGGCAGTTAATATTCTCTGGAATTCTTGTTCATTTTAATACAGCCTTAAATCTGAACGCAAGGCTTGGTTTCTGGGGGCTGGTCATTCTTGTGTGCTGGCAACAGATTGGATATATGATGATTATCTACATATCGGGTTTGCAGGCAATTCCTACAGACGTTATGGAAGCAACTGAAATTGACGGAGCTAATGGTGTACAGAAACTGTTCAGAGTTACTTTGCCAATGATGATGCCTAGTATTACAATCTGTACTTTCTTAACATTGACAAACGGTTTCAAACTGTTTGATCAAAACCTTGCTTTGACAGGTGGTGCACCGATGAAACAGACAGAATTAATGGCTCTTAATATTTATCAGACATTCTATGGTCGTGTCGGCTTTGAAGGGGTAGGTCAGGCGAAAGCTGTTATCTTCTTCTTAATTGTTATTGTGATGGCAGGTTTGCAGCAATACTTTACAAAGTCAAAGGAGGTTCAACAGTAATATGCATGAAAAAAATAAGAAAAATGGAATTATTGGCAGTACTTTTCTGACATTTTTGTGCATTTTCTGGATCATGCCGGTCTTTATTGTTTTATGGAATTCCTTCAAAAATAAAAATTCAATCAATTTACAGCCATTCCAGCTTCCAAGTAATGAAACATTTGTTGGCTGGGAAAACTACGGTGCTGCAATAGGTAAATATGGATTGCTGCAATCTGTAGGCTGGACAGTATTTATTACGGTATTTTCAGTAGCTGCGATTCTGTTATTCTGCAGTATGTGCGGATGGTTTATAACACGAGTAAAGACATGGTGGACAAAAATGATTTACGTTTTGTGCCTGTTCAGTATGGTTGTTCCATTTCAGATGGTTATGTATACATTGTCACTTGTCGCAAATATGTTACATTTAACCAATCCTTTTGGTATCATAATAGTATATCTGGGATTTGGCGCAGGACTGGCAATATTTATGTTCACTGGCTTTGTTCGATCCATTCCTATTGAAATTGAAGAAGCAGCTATGATTGATGGATGTACGCCACTACAGACTTTCTTCAGAATTGTTGTACCGATCATGAAACCAACATATATTTCAGTAGGAATTCTGGAGACAATGTGGATATGGAATGACTTCCTGTTACCGTACCTTGTACTAGATCTGAAAAAGTATAAGACAATTTCAATTGTTATTCAGTATATGAAAGGTTCTTATGGTTCAGTTGATATGGGGGCGATTATGGCAGCGTTGATCCTTGCTTTAATTCCAGTCGTTATTTTCTACCTCAGCTGTCAAAAATATATTATTAAAGGTGTTGCGGCTGGCGCAGTTAAAGGTTAAAGGGGTAATTTATGAAAAGAAGTGCAGGTGTTTTAATGCCAATCAGCTCATTGCCTTCAAAGTACGGAATTGGTACTTTGGGGAAGGGAGCACGTGATTTTATTGACTTTCTTGAAAAAAGCGGTCAAACCTATTGGCAGGTTCTTCCAATCGGGCCAACAGGATATGGTGATTCTCCATATCAGTCATTTTCTTCAAATGCCGGAAATCCGTATTTTATCGATTTAGATGATTTGTGTGACGAGGGTTATCTTGAGAAAGAAGAATATGTAAATGAGAATTACGGCACAGACGTAAACTGTGTGGATTATGCACAGATTTACAATACACGTTTTACTGTACTGAGAAAGGCCGTGGAAAGACTTTCCGCAGTTCAGACAGAAGATTATTTATCTTTCTTGCATGACAATGCTTACTGGCTTAATGACTATGCCTTGTTTATGGCTGAAAAAGATGATCATAAAGGACAGGCTTATACAACATGGGAAGAAGACATCCGCAAACATGACACAAAAACACTGGAGAATGAAAGAGTCCGTTTACAGAAGAATGTTGAATTCTATTTAGGTCTGCAGTATTTCTTCTTCCATCAATGGAAAAAGATGAGAGAGTACGGACGGAAACATGGAGTGTATCTTATTGGAGATGTTCCGATCTATGTTTCACCTGATTCCAGTGATATCTGGGGTAATCCGGAATTGTTCCAGCTGGACGAAGATATGAAACCGACAGGTGTTGCAGGCTGTCCGCCAGATGCTTTCTCAGCAGACGGGCAGTTATGGGGAAATCCGCTTTATAACTGGGATAAAATGAAGGATGACGATTACACATGGTGGGTCAATCGAGTCCGCTATCAGTTTGAATTTGTGGATATTTTAAGAATTGACCATTTCCGTGGTTTTGAATCGTATTTCTGTATTCCGTATGGAGATAAAACTGCTCGTAATGGTGTATGGAAAAAGGGACCAGGATATGAACTATTCCGTACAATTGAAGAAAAGCTTGGAAAAGTCAGTATTATTGCAGAAGATCTTGGTTTCTTAACACCAGAAGTGATTCAGATGGTAAAAGATACAGGCTATCCAGGAATGAAAGTATTACAGTTTGCTTTTGATCCACGTGACACAGGATCCGGCTATCTTCCACATCTTTACACAAATAATTCTGTTGTTTATCCAGGTACACATGACAATGAAACAATTATGGGCTGGATGGACGATGCACCAGAAGGATTTGCAGACCATGCGATTGAATACATGCACTTAGATAAAAAAGAAGGTTATAACTGGGGCTTTATCCGCAGTGCCTATGGCAGTGTATCTGATCTTGCGGTCATTCAGATGCAGGATATTCTTGGCTTAGGCAATGAAGCACGTTTGAATACGCCTTCTACATTAGGCGGAAACTGGACATGGCGTGCAGCTGAAAGTGTATTTACAGATAAACTGGCTGAAAAGCTTTACCATATGACAGAAATTTATGGCAGATTAGCAGATCAGGTTAAAAAAGAAAACTGAGTTAAAAGGCGTGATTGAGTAAATTCAATTACGCTTTTTTTGTCCCTTGCTGAAGGGAATTTGCTGCAAGTTGCAGCAAAACATGTAGCAAATTCTCACCAATTC
>ERZ1035014.411-NODE-411-length-19960-cov-6.445114_pt1 | contig 19960 bp, 15 predicted proteins | sample MGYA00520620_ERZ1035014 | MGnify/ENA primary metagenome ERZ1035014 (study PRJEB33766, sample SAMN09781744) | gut metagenome | biome: gut microbiome | host: Homo sapiens | place: Madagascar | study: EMG produced TPA metagenomics assembly of the PRJNA485056 data set...
TTCTCATTTCTACACTTTTATTTGTTGCATTTAAGATTTTTCAATTAATTTCTTCAACATTTAATTTATTAGTCTCCGCAACAATATAATGCGGTCTATGCTTACTTTCAGAGTAATTTTTAGCAATATATTGTCCCATCATTCCCATGCAAAACAATTGAATTCCACCGATAAATACAATCACACATATTGTGGAGGCCCAACCTGCTACTGGATCTCCAAAACACAATTTTCTTACGATAATGAAAAGCAAAAATATAAAGGCAAAAAATGTCATTGCAATTCCAAACCAAGAAGCAATATCTAAAGGAGCTTCTGAAAAATTAATAATTCCATCTATTGCATACTTAAACAAACTCCAAAAATTCCATTTTGTTGTTCCAGCAACTCGTTCTGTATTTTCATAAGGTAACCAATAAGTACGAAAACCAATCCATCCAAAAATACCTTTTGAAAAGCGATTAGTTTCTCCCATTGCTACAATTGCATTTACCATTTCTCGCTTCATAAGGCGAAAATCTCTTGCACCATCTACAATATCTGCATCAGATATCTTGTTTATCAATGAATAAAAACGTTTAGCAAACCAAGATCTAATTGGCGGTTCTCCATCACGATTCACTCGGCGTGTTGCTACGCTATCATATTCACCTGTCTCAATGATTTTTAACATATCTATTAGGAGTGATGGTGGATCTTGCATATCAGCATCCATCACAGTTACATAATCACCATCAGCATTACAAAAGCCAGCATACATTGCTGCTTCTTTTCCGAAATTTCTAGAAAAAGAAATATAATGTACGTTCTTATCAGTATTAGCAATTTCTTTCAATATTTTTAACGTATTATCTTTAGATCCATCATTAATAAACAACAATTCATATTCATAATCAATTTCTTTCATTACAGATGTTGCTTCACGATAAAAAATTGGAAGTGCTTCTTGTTCATTAAAACATGGAACAACGAGTGTTATTTTTTTCATTTTCTACTCCAATATTGTTGTTATAAATCAACAACAATTTTAGCGCTTTATTTTACCTGTCTATACAAAGCACCTTTTCATTATAATTAATAATGTTCATCTAATCTATAACTGTATGCTTAAAAATCAAAAGCTTGCTTGCAACATAATTTAATATAATGACAATCACATTTGCAACAATTTTCATTAATATATCATTCACATTAAGTATGTCTACAAAGATTAACATACATGCTAAATCAACAACACCTGTTAATAACCTACACGAAAAGAAGGAGATGACTTCTTTTAAAATTCCCTTTGTAGATTTAACTTCAGAATGAAAAACAAACTTTCTATTTGTTACATAAGCAAATAAAACTGACAAAACCCAACTAATAACAGTGGATATCAATACAGATAAACTGAATACATGTGCAAACACCCAGTAAACAAGCATATTCACCAAAGTTGTGCATACACCAAAGAATAAATAAGGTATTGCATCTTTGTATTTTTTAATTCTTCTTTCAAATTCATGAAATATTTCGATTTTATAACAACATTTTCACTATAATTTCTACATAGTTAGTTTAATATTTATAGTTATCAATCATTCTTCATTTAAAATACACAAACAACATTCTATCCTTGCCATTCATGTCTTTCAGTATTTCATACTCACATCCAGGAAGCATTTCCTCAACAAGCTTAGACATTCTTTCCCTTTGATCCCAGCCCATTTCAAAAGCCATGAATGCTTTTTCTTTCAAAACTTTCTTGCAGTTCTTAAAAATTTCACGATAGAACTTCAATCCATCTTCGCCACCAAATAAAGCAACATGAGGTTCAAAATCAACAACACTCTTTTCCATTACTTCTTTCTGAGGAATATATGGAGGATTCGATACCAATACATCTAGTTTAATGCCTTTATCAATCAAAGGCTGCAACATATCACCAGTCACAAATTCAATGTCAGCTTCGTTGTTTTCGGCATTCTTTCTAGCAGTCACAACAGCTTCTTCACTGATATCCGTAGCCATCATATGAACTTTAGATTCTTCCTTGGCCAATACAATCGCAATCGCACCACTTCCAGTACCAACATCTGCACATGCAATGGATTTGCTATCCACAAACCACTCATCCATTCTCGCAAGAATATTTGCACACAATTCTTCCGTTTCAGGACGAGGAATCAATACATCTTCATTCACAATCATCTTGTATCCATAAAACCAGGAATATCCAAGAACATGTTCCATTGGTTCATAATGCAAGATTCTATCCATACCAACTTCAAATTCCTTTTCCAAGGCTTCTGGCATTTCATCTTCATAATGCAGATATAAATCATATCTTTCTCTCTGTGACAATTCTGTTAAATACGCCATCACAGTTTCACAAGGAATATCCTTGTTGTCACAAAGCTTCTCATATTTTCTAACAATACTAGAGAAAGTTGTCATTCTGAAACCTCTAACTTTCTTCTTTCTTCTTCTGCCTGTAAAGCATCAATCACTTCCTGTAGCTTGCCTTCCATGATCTGATCCAAATGGTTTACAGAGAAATGAATTCTATGATCCGTTACACGGTTCTGAGGATAGTTGTATGTTCTGATCTTTTCACTTCTATCACCTGTACCGATCTTCGCTCTTCTTTCCTTGCCAGCAGCTTCTTCTTTTTCCTTCTGCATTTCTTCATATACTCTAGCACGAATGATACGAATTGCAGTTTCTCTATTTTCAATCTGAGATCTGCCTTCCTGGCAGTTAACAGTTATACCTGTAGGAATATGTACAATTCTAACAGCACTATCTGTCTTATTGATATGCTGACCACCGGCACCACTCGCTCTATGCGTTTCAAATGTCAGATCATTCATATCCAGTTCAAAATCTTCTTCTTCAATTTCAGGCTGGCACAAAACCGTCGCAGTAGAAGTATGAATTCTACCCTGTGTCTCTGTCTTAGGAACTCTCTGTACTCTATGAACACCAGATTCCCATTTCAATGCCTTATACACATCTGTACCCTTGATAGAGAATACAATCTGAGAAAATCCGCCAGCTTCAGAAACAGAAGCTTCCATAACCTGTACTTTCCAGCCCTGGCTCTCCGCATATCTTGTATACATACGATACAAGTCACCCGCAAAGATGTTACCTTCATCTCCTCCAGCACCACCTCTGATTTCCATAATGACGTCATTGCCATCTTCAGGGTCTCTAGGAATCAACATCTTTTGAATCTTTTCTAAAAGTGCTTCTCTTTCAGGAACACATTCATCCAATTCAATCTGTGCCATTTCCTTCATTTCAGGATCTTCTTCTGCAAGCATTTCTTCTGCCTGCATAATTCTAGAATCCAATTCCTGTAATTCATGCCAGGCTTCTACAGAGCCACTCAACTGTGCCTGTTCCTTAGAAAGCTTTGTAATCTTTCTAGGATTCGAAATGACTTCATCACTAATCAGCTGATCACTGATTTCATTATATTGTTTCTCTAATTCAATTAGTTTTTCCCTTACTGCGTCCATTCCTCACTCCTCATCTAAGTCCGTATATTCTTCTTTTGTCTTGATGATCATTTTCAATCTTCTCATCGCTTTATTCTCAATCTGACGGACTCTTTCCTTAGTAATCCCATATATTTTACCAACTTCATCTAAAGTTTTCACTGTTCCTGTACCATCTAACCCAAAACGCATGCGAACAATTGCTTCTTCTCTTTCAGGTAATTCTTTCAATACTTTATCAATCTGATCTTTCAAAGCTTCACTCTTAAATACATCTTCCGGACCTTTAATAGAATCATCCTTGATAAAATCACCTAAAGTACTATCTTCTTCATCTCCTGTAGGAGATTCTAAAGAAATTGTATCCTGTGATACAGACAATAAATCTGTAACTTTTGCTGCATCCATGCCAGGAATTTTTTCAGCGATTTCTTCTGGTGTTGGTTCACGATTAAACTCCTGGAATAATTCACGTTGAATCTTTTTGATTTTATAGATTTGCTCTGTTGTGTGCACTGGAATACGAATATCTCTAGACTGGTCAGCAATTGCACGCGTTAAAGACTGACGAATCCACCACGTTGCATATGTAGAAAAACGGAATCCTTTATCTGGATCAAACTTTTCTACAGCTCTCATCAATCCAATATTTCCTTCCTGAATCAAATCCTGATACGACAATCCACGATTCAAGAACTTTCTCGCCATCGCAACAACTAATCTAAGATTCGCATTGATCATGATTTCCTTAGCTTCAGGATCACCCTGTGCTGCTCTTCTGCCAATTTCAATTTCTTCTTCCGGTGTCAAACGATCAACAGCTCCAATTTCCTGAAGATATGCTTTCATTGAATCAAATGATTTCTTACGTTCTACTTGAGATGAAGTATCTTCAGAATCATCTTCCTCATCCTCTTCCTCATCTTCTTCATCTAACTCATCTTCTTCATCTTCACCTGACATCAAGATTTCATCATTCTCCTGAATCCAGTTAAATAAATCTTCCTCTTCATCTTCACTGAGATGATTTTTTGTAGCTATATCAATGACATCCTTTTCATTGATTTCATTTTCTTTTTTTGATTGTTCCAAAAGATATTGTTTAATCTCTTCTAATGATTTGTAATTCTTTGCAGGCATAATTGTACCCTCCATTAGCTTGTAAAAAAACTCAATTTCCATGCAATTATACCATGGCACACACAATATCTTCTAAATACTCTTCTTAAGAATTGATGAATCAAAAGAAAAGACTTGAGATAAAATTCCAAGTCCTCATTCTTACTTAAGTCCGTATTTCTTATTGAACTTTTCTACCTGACCTGCAGCTGCAGCGAATCTCTGTCTACCTGTGTAGAAAGGATGGCAGTTAGAACATGTATCTACCTTGATTTCCTTTAATACAGAACCTGTTTCAAATTCTGCACCACATGATGTACATACAACCTTAGTCTTGTAATAATTTGGATGAATTCCTTGTTTCATAGTTCATTCTCCCTTCTGCCTTATGCCTCTATACGTGCATAAAGAAAGTGCGTTAATAGAATAGCATAAACAATCTTTTTGTACAATAGTTAATCAATCAAAATACCCCATATCATAGATAATATTTTTATCGATTCCTCGACTTGTATACTGATGGATTGCTGCACCATAATTCGATAAATCTTTCTGCAAAGTTCCATCATTGGTTTCTCCCCAATGTGCAACCCATTTTAGATAACCAGTGGAAATATTGTTTTCAAAATCGTTGTAGTTTGCATATACACCAGCTCTATATCCACTCGATTGAATCGTATCACAAAATGTCTTAACAATTGGATCCAGGGAAGCATGATTCCATGTCATTCTTGCTTCTTTATATGGATCACTTTCCACATCCATCCATACGCCAAGCGTAGGATTTGCACCAGAATTTCTTAAAATCTGTATAAAAGTATTTGCTTCCTGTTTTGCAAGATTTACATCCGTAGCATAAGAATACCAATACACACCATACGGAATTCCATAGGCATTACACTTTGCTATATTCTTTCTAAAATATGTATCTTCCTGATCTGTAGACCAACCATATCCAGCACGAATAATCACAAACCCATTCTGATATTGTGATAAATTCACATCCCCATTCCATTGACTGACATCAACACCATATAAGCTTCTCGAACAGCTGACAATGGCCCCATTGCTATTAATGTGATAATAATACCCACCATAAATCACATTTGATGTAGCCATTCTTCCATCACTTCCACAGAAATAGTTTCCTACTCTAGTATTAGTGACCATATATCCATCTTGATCAAAATAATACCAGGAGCCACTTACATCCATCCAGCAGTTTTTCGCATATGCATTATTCTTAGTATTTTTATACATCCAGCGATTGCCATCTTGACGCCATTGCCACTCCGTTGCATTCGGAACCCAAATGCCATCTGCATTTACATAATATCCATTGATCCACGTATCACGTGCCAGTCTGCCATCTGGATAGAAATAATTGGATCCCATCCATCCATTCGATACCATCGCACCAGAATTATCACAATAATATGTTGCGCCATCCACATCAAAGAATCCAGTCTGCATGTTACCCTGAGCATCAAAGTGATACCACTTGCCACCAATCAGACTCCATTGATTTGTAAGGTACTGACCTGTCACAGAACTCTGATATTTCCAGATATTTCCCTGCTTTACCCAGTTCCATTCTCTTGCACCAGGTACCCATGCACCATTGCCGTCTACATAGTAGCCGCCAATCCATTGGTTCCTCAGCATTTTTCCATCATTTCCTAAATAATAATTTCCAATCCACGCATTGCAAACTGCTGATCCATTTCCTTGGAAATAATACCACTCATCTACATATTGCCAGCCAGTTACCATTGCACCACTAACATTCATGAAATACTTATTTCCATCAATTTCATGCAAGCCAGTCTGCATGTTGCCATCTGCGTCAAAGTGATACCACTTGCCACCAATCAGACTCCATTGATTTGTAAGGTACTGCCCAGTTACAGAACTCTGGTATTTCCAGATATTTCCCTGCTTTACCCAGTTCCATTCTCTTGCACCAGGTACCCACGCACCATTACCATCAACGTAGTAGCCGCCAATCCATTGATTTCTAAGCATCTTGCCATCATTGCCAAGATAATAGTTTCCAATCCATGCATTGCGTACTGCCCAACCGTTTCCTTGGAAATAATACCACTCATCTACATACTGCCAGCCAGTCAACATTGCACCAGATGCATTAAAATCATAAATCTGCCCATCAATGATATTTAAACCAATTGTCTGATTTCCATTTTCATCAGAATAATACCAGCTTCCATTGATGAATTTCCATGATTTTTCATTAGAAGTTGCATCCACAATATTTTTTGCTTTTATAAGATCAAATGATTTTACAGAATATGTTGCATATTGATTATTTGTTAATCTGTATAAATTGTTTTGATTTAAAACTGTATGAACTGTATTCTGATTTGTATGATTGAGTTCTTTTGTGATTTCCTTGGCATATGCAGTTAATGTACTTGTAGATAAAACTGAAACCGTCGCTCCAAAGCACAAAGTTGTTTTAAATGCATTCATACACTATTCCTCAAATCCAGCCTGATAATATAACACATTTCCTTCTGCATCTGTCACACAGAATATACGTGCTTCATTTTCAACATTCGCTGTATTGCCATTTGCGTTTTCATGATCAACGACATCTTGCAGTGCCTCTTGCGCTGTAGCATATTTCCCACTCAAGTAAGAACATTCTGCATAATACCAGTCACTTCGATCAATCTGATTCCAATTAGATGGATCATCAATTCCAGCTAAATCAACAGGCCTATAGCTATATAACAATGTATCTGTTGGCTGTTCCGTAGGTACAGCACTAATATTCACAGTATAAGACGCTTCAGATACATTCCCATGAATATCACATGCATGCACAGACACAGAATTCTCATTCTTTACAATTGTATACCAGCCAGTTTCATACATTCTCTTTCCTAACACATCATCTATCTTTTCAGGTTCAGATTCTAAATACATCAAGCTTCCATCCACAGGATCTTCTACAGATTGAATATTTGACTGTGCATCAAAAGCATCCATATTATCTGTATCAACAGTATCATTGAAGAATGTAATCACAGGTGCTTTTGTATCCTTCACTACAAATTCGCATTGAATCTGATTAGATTTCGATCCCTGCTGCAATGTATATGTTACTGTTGTTTCTCCCACTGCATTTAAAGAAATCTTTTCAGGAGAACTAGAAACAGCCACTTTGTCATTTGTAACAACATATTCCATTGGTGATATTTCACCATTCGAATATTCAATTTCCAACTGATGATCTTTATTCAAGCTATCCTCAGTAAAAGTAATATGAGAAACACTATTTTTGTAATGATTGTTCACTAAAACAACCGCAGTAGTTATTGCTGCGACAAGTACAATACTTCCGCCAACAAGAAATTTCTTCTTTAATTTCATAAGATTTCTCCGTCCATAATTTATCTATGAATACCGTATCCTACATAACCACCTGTTAAATCATAACTATTTGTACTTCTTTGATTCCAGATCATTTCAATTCCATACCATCCATTATGTGCATTCCATGGATCATATACTTGTGTACTTCCACCAGAATTTCTAAATAAAACAATTGCATGTGTGCTGCCTCGACTAGTAAATGTTCCTGCACCAACCTGGAATACTACGATATCACCAGCATCCAAGCGACTTACAAGTGTTGCCAGACTATCAATTCCAGTTGTAGCCAATCCCCAATGTTCAGCACCATATTTAATTGCTAATCCAGATCCACCATGCTTTCTTCCAGCAAATTCTCCAGTTGTCACTAAATAGTCAGCCATAATTTTAGGATTGACACCATTATGCAAAAAGCCATTCACTGCCATTGCTACAGATGTAGGTACGCATCCGGTACTGTATAAGCTATATCCATTATATGTTACTGAAGACCACTGTGGATCACGCTGTGAATAATAAACAGGTGTTACATTATCCCATTTGCCATCTGCGCCAACATGATAATCACCAATCCATTGGTTTCTAGCCATTTTTCCATTTGCATTCAGGTAATAATCTCCTACCCATTCATTTGCAAACATTGCACCGTTATTATCAAAACAATAATCATCACCATCAATTTTCTGCCAGCCAGTTACACTATAACCATCTTTATCAAAGTAATGCCAGAAAGAACCCGTCTTCATCCATTTACTTTTTACAAAACTACCTGTTCTAGTATTAACATATTTCCATTTGTTATTTTCTTTGATCCATTGCCAAGAAGAAGCGTTAGGAACCCATGCACCATTACCATCAACATAATAGTCTCCTACCCATTGATTTCTCAGCATCTTGCCATCACTTCCTAGATAGTAGTTACCCATCCAGCCATTGCGTGCTGCCATTCCATTGGCATGGAAGTAATACCATTCTTCTGCATACTGCCAGCCAGTTTTCATTGCACCATTGCCACCTAGATAATACAGATTTCCATCAACTTCCTGTAAACCAGTTTGCATGTTACCTTGTGCATCAAAGTGATACCAAGCACCATTGATATAAGACCATGCATTGCTTAAATTCTGGCCTGTTCTTGTACTATGATATTTCCAGATATTATTTTCCTTGATCCAGCACCATTCACTAGCACTTGGAACCCATGCACCATTACCATCAACGTAGTAGCCACCTACCCATTGATTTCTCAGCATCTTTCCATCACTGCCTAGATAGTAGTTTCCTACCCAGCCATTACGTGCAGCTATTCCGTTAGCATGGAAGTAATACCATTCATTGCTAATATACTGCCAGCCAGTTTTCATTGCGCCATTGCCATCTAGATAGTACAGATTTCCATCAATTTCCTGTAGACCTGTCTGCGTATTACCTTGCTCATCGAAATGATACCATGCACCATTTGTGAAAGACCATGAATTCACATTACTTTCCGCTTTTACATTAATTACACTTGAAGTAAGAATCAAAAACGACAATAATCCCTCAATACATCTTTTTGTTTTCATTTCATTTCCCCTAAATAATTTATATACACAAAAAAGTACGTTAAATAACGCACTTTTTAGTATATCAAAATTATTTTTCTATGACGCAGTAAATTTACTAAAGTGCAAACAGCCCTTCGTTAATTTCATCTTTATCATTCACACTACTTAATGCTTCACTTGCCAATTGAATACTCTCGTATCTCAAATATCCATCTACAAAATTACCACTTTCAAATAGATCACTTGGACAATTCCAAACGATTTCCTTGTCAATGACAATCAAATGCATCGTATGTTCGCTGTAAATCACATTTCCACCCAATCCGGTCATGTATTTAACAATTTGAGAATTTGTCTTATCAATTACAACAAAATGTATTCGAATACCATTCCAATGAAGTTTTGACAATAAATCATAGAACTGATAAAACGATTCAAAATCATTTGTTGCAGAAAAGAACGTAATTTCTTTTTTTGATGTTTTCATATCATCAACAACTTGTTTTTTAAACGATTCATAATCAAACAACATTTTTTCAACATCATTATCACTTGTTTCTTCTTGAATAAAGTACCCTCTACTCAAGTATGTCTTTAATCGCTTTTCATACATACTTTTAGCCATTCGTATTTCAGAATCCACATAGTCATACACTTTAATTGTATCTTTATTTTCAAATTCTCTTTCAATTCGTCCTGTATATTGAATGACTCGATAATCTGCAGAAAAAGGTGCAGTGATAAACAAAGTACGCAATGCCGGAAGATCAAATCCTTCTCCAATTCCTTTGCTGATTGCCAATAAAACAAACGGTTTTTCAGATAAGTCCTTTAATTTCTGTAAAGTTTCATTTCTATCCTTCACCTTTGTCTTACCATGGATAATAAATACATTCTCAATGGATTGCTCTAGCATTCGTTTCAACGTTTCTAAATGTTCAATTCTTTCTGACAAAACAATACATTGACTATTTTCTCTATATTCCTTCATAATATCCTGAAAAATCATATAGTTTCTTGCTTGATTCTCACAAAGATACTGCAATAACTCCGTAGGATTATAATCTTTCTCAAGAATTCTTGTATTTGTATACCGTGGAACTAATATCTTATGTATTGTACTAACAGACTGTTTATTTCCGCTCACTATGACTGGTCCACAATACATTTGCACGACAGGAAAAAGGCCTTTTTGTTTATCTGGAGTAGCAGATAAACCATACACTCTTTTTGCCTTTACACGTTTTAAAATCATGTCATACGTTGTACTTCCAATGTTATGACATTCATCAACAATAACCATTCCATAGTTTGAAAGAATTTCATCAAGATTTTCCATGGATGCTAATGACTTATCTACCGCAACATCAATATTTCCAAATATTTGTTTATTATTTCCATCAATCCTTCCAATATAAGTATTCTTTTTCTTATCACATCCTTCATATTGGAGAAATTCTTTTATTTGGCTTATCCATTGTTTCTGCAAAACCACACGATTCACAATAATCAAAGTACTCACTTTTAATTGTGCAATTAAATAAATCGTCGCAATCGTTTTTCCCCAGCCAGGTTCTGCCTTTAAAATTCCAAGATCGTATTTCATCAATTTAGAAATTGCTAATGATTGATCTTCACGAATATTTCCTTTAAACGCAACTTCAATTTCTTTTCCTTGTATACAATGATTTTCATATATCCATTGCGTTCCTGGCATACTTTCTTTCAAAAACTCAAATCTTCCTCGAGGAATATATAAATATTGATCTGTTTCCTCATACCAGCATTTAATCCTTGGAGTATTATAAATCGGCAATTTCATCTGTACTTTATTTTTATAATCAGGATTGATTATAGACGCTGAACGTTTTAACAGATTCAATGTTGCCGCATTTAATCCATGCTTTGATATTCTTAACATTGATTCCTCAATACATTCAATTTTCCCAGAATATTTAAAATCCGTATCCAGAGACAATGATAATTGATCATTTTCAAAGAAGTAGTCTTCTTCATATTGTGTTAATACTTCAATCTCTTCTTGTGTAATTTTTCTGATTTGTGCTAAATATTCCATTGGATGTTTTATAAATTTTCCATCCGTATCAATAAAACATGTTGATCTTTGTTTACCAAGCAATGCATGCTTCCAAAATAGAGCCGCAATCAAATTTCCTAATCCCTTTTCACTTACATAGTCTTGATTTGGAAAAATACGATCAAAACTTTTAAACGAAATATTTTTATTACGATTCATTGCTTTTTCCAACAATCTATTCGCTAATTTTCTTGCCTTATATGCATGTATCGCAGTAGAAAAGAAAAACCAAAGATGACCACCTTGCCCGCTTGCACTCTTTTCCATGACGCATTCTAATTCAAGTTCTCTAGCAACCCGATAGACACATAACATTGCTTCAAACCAATCATCCTCATCAAAATCAATCGCCATAAAATAACAAGTACTGTTATTTTGCAAAGGATATAACCCTATTCCTAAAAATTCAGCATCTTTTAAATGTTTTGACAATACCTCCGTAGTTAATGATTCTCTTTCAAAATATTGGCACTCTATACATTTCTGCTTCATTCGATGTTTATGTGGACAACATTCTTTTAAATTATTTTTACAGGATGGTGCCCAGCCATATTTATTCTGATTTTTATTCCAGAAACGGTACGCAAAAACATTGTCATTTCCTCGGAAATAACTTTTAAATACTTCTAGCTTTTCATTTGAAGACAACTCTTTTCCATCTTCAAGATAGAATATTCCATTTTCTTTCAACAACTGCTTAAGCCTTTTATTTTCAGCCTCTAATTGTCTATATTCATCTTCATTATGCATATCATCTCTTTCTGCAATGCAACCAATAGTATTTACATCTCTTCTCCATCGCTCTCAATCACTTTCTTCAACCAGTGATAACTCTTCTTTGGAACACGCTTCATATCTCTTAGATCATGATTCGTACGATTCACATATACAACGCCATATCTCTTTCTCATATCCCCTTGAGAAGAAAGAATATCAATCAATCCCCATCCAAGATATCCTAATACAGGAATACCATCTTCATGCATCGCATTAAACATTTCTTTAATATGTTCTCTATGATAAGCAATACGATAATCATCCTGAATTTCATGCTCACCATCCCATTCCTCCTGTACACCAATACCATTTTCAATCGGAAATACAGGTAATCCTGTTCTTTTATATATCTTATTTATTACATCTCTAAAACCTAATGGATCAATCTGCCAGTTCCACTCAGTCGTTTCAAGATACGGATTATCCTGTCCACCATACATCAAATATTCATTTGGTACCGTTCCTTCAGGAATCTTATCTGAATTCACTGTTGTCGAACAATAATAAGAGAAGCAAATATAGTCTTCTTTATGATGACGAATCACTTCTAATTCTTCCTCTGTTGCCTTCATATCAATGCGATGTGTTTCAACATAATGCATCATTTCTTCAGAATAATGACCATGTGAAAAAGCATCCAGCAACGTCAAATTCATAAACTCATCATGCTTTCTCGCACACAGAATATCCAAAGGTTTACATGTCGCAGGATACACTTCACTATATGCAAGCATACCACCAATCTTTGCATCACTATTCTCATGCAGATAATTACAGATTGCACAATGCGCATACATTACATTATGAAAAATCTGATACAGCGTATCTGTATTCTTTTCACAATTCTCACTACCCGCAATCTTATATGCATATGGATTGTGATATAAATTCTGTTCATTAAATGTAATCCAGTACTTCACTCGATCACTATAACGGTCAATGATTTTCCTGCCAAAACGAATAAATGCTTCGGTTACGTCTTTACTCAAAAATCCATTATATTCTCTTGCAAGATGCAAGGGCATATCAAAGTGATACATGCAAATCATTGGTGTAATATTTCTTTTTAACAATCCATCAATCAAACGATCATAGAAAGCCAATCCTTCTTCATTGAACTCTCCATCACCATCTCTCACACATCTACTCCAAGAAACCTGGAAACGATACATATTCATACCAAGATCTTTCATCAGATCCAGATCTTCGTCAAAAGAATGATAATTATCATTCGCAAAATGCCAGTCACTGCGATGTTCTGCAGGTTCTACAATGTCATAGACAGATAAAGATTTTCCACCTTCATTCCATCCACCTTCCGTCTGCATGCTGCTAGAACTATTGCCCCAAAAAAATTGTGTCATTATAAATTGTCTCCTTGTATAAACTTCTACTATTATCTTGTCATTTCGTTCATATTTCTTCAAGCATAATCCATTTCTCATATCTATAATTCGCGCAAAGGTGCAAGTTACTCTCTAAAAAAAGTACAAAAAGGTGCAAATCATCATCCAAAAAAAGTGTCAAAAGGTGCAAATCATGATAAAATACAATCATAGAACGGAGGCAAACATGGAGAGATTAGCATTAAACGATTTAATTTGCTGGAATAAGAGTGCAAATAGAAAACCTCTCATTGTGTGGGGTGCACGTCAAACAGGAAAATCCTATTTGATAAAAGAGCTTTTCGCAAAAACATTTTATAAAAACAAATTTATCTATATAGATTTTAAAATTGAAGATGAAATCCGTGAATTTTGTTTTCAAACTGCGAACCCTCAAAAAATAATTGAATATATTTCTTTGCGTTTCAACAAAGAAATTAACAAAAATACTCTTTTAATTTTTGACGAAGTACAAGAATGTCCAAACATTATTTCTGCTCTAAAATATTTTTGCCAAGATTATAGAGATATTCCTGTTATTTCAACTGGATCAATGGTTCGAATCAAACTGCAAAGAGAAATTCACAAAAAAGGATCAAACAGCCAATTTCTTTTTCCTGTCGGAAAAATCGATCAATTAACTTTGTATCCTATGTCATTCGATGAGTTCTTGCTCAACAGCAATAAAATTCTATACAAAACATTACAGAATGCATACGCTGAAAAAAAACCTCTTTCTTCACAGATTCATAATCTCGCAATGGAACAAATCTATAAATATCTTCTGATTGGTGGAATGCCTGAAGCTGTAGATGCATATGTAAATAATGCTTCACTTTTACAATGTCGAAATATCCTCAAGTCACTATATGATAACTATTTATCTGATATGGAGTTATATCAAGCCAGCCAAGAATCTATTCTTCGTTCTCGCTTGCTTTTCCAAAATATTTTTAAAGAACTTAATAAAGAATCAAAAAATTTTTCTCCTGGGCTGATTGAAGAAAAAAAGAAAACGAGAGACTTTGCAACTTCAATACAATGGCTCACAATGTCTCATATTATTCATCAATCGTTCCAACTAAAAGAACATGTCACAACTCCATTAATGCCAGATAGTGAAAGTAATTTCAGACTATTTCTTGCAGATATTGGTATGTTTTCTTATCAAAGCGGCATCAATGCAGAATCTTTTGTTTCCAATGATAGAGAAAACACATTATCAGGAATATTCTTCGAAAACTATGTAGCCGATGAATTCATTGCTAAAGGAAATCCCCTATTTTATTGGAAAGGAAAATCCTCTGCTGAATTTGAATTCATCATTGAATCTAATAACAAGCTATATCCAATAGATGTAAAAAAAGGAAGAGGAACATTGAATTCTCTTGAGAAGTTTTCTAACCAGAATAAATTTGAATATGCTATTAAGATTTCCAAAAACAACTATGGATACAATTCTGAACAAAAATTATTAACAATACCACTATATTTTTTACCTTTCCTTTCAAAAGATCTAGCAGAAGGAACGCTTATTATCTAGAAGAAAAAAGAGATATTGATGAGTGAATCACTCGTACAATATCCCTTTTTTTCATTACTTCAAATCTTCTCCATTACTCTTGATACACTTCTGATACCAGTAGTAAGAATCCTTGCACTTTCTTTCCATTGTGCCCTGTCCATAGTTATCGGCATCAACGTAGATCTGACCATATCTCTTAGCCATCTCACCTTCACCATTACTAACCATATCAACACATCCCCAATACAGATAACCCATTAAAGGAATACCATCAATATCAACCGCATCCTTCATAGACTGAATATTGGCTCTCATATAATCAATACGATAATCATCATGTACTGTATCATCTTCAAATATATCATTCCATCCAATACCATTTTCAACACAGAATAAATCACAATGATATCTATTATAGAATGTATTCAATACAATTCTTAAGCACTGTGGATCTGTAGCCCATCCCCATGCATTTGTTTTGAGGTAAGGATTGGCAACTGCTCTTTGCATTGCACCATTTCCTTCACCCTTTTCCATATCTTCATCAACATGTGTTGTTAATACATGTGATCCGTAACATGAGAAACTCAAGAAATCACAAACACCAGCCTTCAATAAAGCATCATCACCATCTTCAAAAGGAATTGTAATATTCTTTCTTTCATATTCCTTTAGCTTATAGGTAGGATATACACCTGTCATCTGCACATCAGAATAGAACAATGTTCTATCTTCCTGCTGTTTTGCTAATAACTGGTCATATGGATCACATGTATAGCCATATACAGGGCCAAAAGCAAGCATCATACCAACACGAATTTCCGGATGAGACTGATGTGCCGCAATCACTGTTTTCGCACTTGCCAAGAACTGATGGAACGTTGCATTAGCAATATTCTGTTCATCCGCATGAATCAAGCCAGCAGTTACATAAGGCGCAGCTTCAATACAGTTAATTTCATTAAATGTTAAATAATACTTACACAAGCCTTCAAAACGATCAAAGCAAGTTTCTGCATAACGAACAAACATATCCACAAGTTTACGATCATTCCATCCATTAAATCTCTGTGCCAATGATAATGGAGTTTCATAATGAGACAATGTAACAAGAGGTTCAATACCATACTTCTTGCACTCTTCCATAACACTCTTATAGAAAGCAATGCCTTCTTCATTTACATTTGCATCATCACCATTAGGGAAAATACGAGACCATTTAATAGAAAGTCTAAAACACTTAAATCCTTCTTCTGCACATAGCTTGATATCTTCTTTGTAATGATGATAAAAATCAGAAGCAATATGAGAAGGATAATAATACTTGTCATCATCTAACAGACAAGGAATTGCACCTTCTGGTAAATGTCTTTCTTCAGAGCCAAAGCATAAAGGTGTAGAACCTGTTGTTCCATCTTCCTTCTTCCATGTTACCTGACGGCGAACTGTATGAGAACCGTTTGTCATAACGTCTGCAGTTGCAAGACCTGCACCACCTTCAAATACGCCGCCTTCGTACTGGTTGGCTGCCGTAGCACCACCCCATAAAAAATCTTTACTAAATCCCATAATATGTTTTTCTCTCTTTCTGCTTTCTATTATAACAACTTTACTCACACACTCGTCAGTAAAAATGCCATATATGTTAAAAAGCAATCTTCTTAACTTTTTTTGAAGATGAATATAAATCATGATACGAAGAGTAGAATGTGTATGTCGTATCAATATTGACAGGCAAGAAATTAGACGAAGTACAGTCAATAAATCATTTAATAATTAATCGTTTAATCGTAACCGTTAGAAAGCTAACTATATAAAAAATAGTAGATAACAGTATTGAATCGAACAAAAGAAAAAGATAAGAACGGAATCATTTCAAATGGCTTCAATTCTTATCTCTTTTCAGTTTGTTCTATGACTTGCTCCCATAAGTGCCATCTGAATTTGGCAAGTCGAAAATGATATCAAAGTATTAAGATATAATTAAAACTTATTCCTTGGCAATACTTTTCACAACATAAATGCCAACTGGATCCGTATCGTAGGAAAGTAACAAAGATAGATCATAGATATTTTGAAAATCAATTCCATCTCTAGTTCCACTAATTGTAGCTTTACAATTTACAAGACCAACAGATTTTCCGTTTAGGGTTGCTTCTTTAGCTTCAGTTATAGAGACATCAATATTTTCTGTTGTAATAGTTTTAGCAGAATAAAATTCAGTTAATGTATCAGTCAATTTCTTTTTTTGATCACTATTTTCAATAGAATCATAAAATTTTCTTAAAAGTTTCGATTTACTGTCAGAAGAATAAGAATCATCCATACCTAATGTTGAATTAACCCACTTTTTTATTCCTTCAGCAAGTACATCATTTAATGATCCATCTAAATTATTATCTGTTACTACAACATTCTGGTATGCAGTATAGTTATGGGCCGCATCTATCTTCTTCTTCATTTCAGAACTATTTTGACTATTTAGCAAAAACATAACAACAAAAGTTATAACTGAAATAAACAATAATATACAACCAACTAAAAATAGTAGATTTCCTTTTTTTATTTTTCTCTTTTTCATAAAGTCCCTCTTAGAAAAAATTGTCGGAGATAAACTCCGACAATTTTATACTTACTTTCAACACTTAATTGAAATAATCAATTATGCAGTAGTTTTAATTAGGATAATTTTTTTCTACCAACAACAATTGCACTAATAGCAACCATGCTCATTACTAATGGAATTGCATAAGCAGCTACGTCAGATGTATCAGCTGTATCAGCTGTCTTAGAAGGCTTCTTTGTTTCTTCCTTCTTAGTATCATCTTTCTTAGTGTCATCCTTCTTTGGATCTTCTGTAGGTGTAGGTGCAACTGCGTCCTTTTCTACAATTACTGTATGTCCACCAACTGTACCAGGCATTGTAATTTCAGTTACTTGATCAACACCATCAGCTAAATGATAACCTTCTGGTAGTGTGAAATCTTTACCAAGAACAAATGTTGTAACCTTATCACCGTTTTCATCAACTGTGAATTCCTTAGCAACAGAAGTTGTCCCAACTGTTTCTCCATCCTTTGTTTCAAATGTAACTGTTAGAACAGCTTTTGTCTCATCCTGTTCAACGAACATAACAGTTCCACCTGTTGCTCCAGCTGGAAGTGTAACATTCTTAATCTGGTCATTATAATCTACCCAGTGATATCCTTCAGGAAGAACAATATCATCACCAAGAGCGAATACTACATCTTCTTCATCTGTAGAAGTCTTTTCAAATGTCTTTTCACCAACTACTGTTCCATCAACAGTTTCAAAGTTTACATGCAGTGTTGTAACCTTTTCAATTTTACGTAATTCTACGTTTACATCATCTGTATTATAGAAATCAAGATCTCCAGTAACAACTGGTTCATATCCTGCTGGGATTTCCTTTAAATCATTTGTATTAACATGAATTTCATCAGCTGGAATTTCAATCTTTTCAATAGCATTTTCGAAAGGAATCTTTGTTTCAGCATCAATATAATGTACATAAACTGTTCTTGCCTGTGCAGCCTTCTTACGAACTTCAATATTTATTGTGTCGTTTTCGCCAAAATAGTGATCACCTATTTCACAAAGTTCATATCCTTCTGGAACATTCTTTAGAGCGCTTGTGTTGAATGTTGTTGCATCTGCGGCAACTTCAACTTGTTCAATACCATTTGCAAATGGCATCTTTGTTTCTTCATCGATATAGCTTACATAGATGATCTTCTTTTCTGCAGCCTTCTTACGTACTTCAATGTTCACAAATCCACCATCAGCTGTATCTCCGACCCATTCATCGCCTATTCTGCAGATTTCATAGCCTTCTGGTACGTTTGTTAATGTAGTATTTTTGAATGTTGTTGCAGATGCATCTAAAGTAACTGAATCTGTTCCGCAAGAAATATTCTCGCCTTTTTCATCAACATAATAATAAGTTACATTGATTGTCTTCTTTTCTTCAGCCTTCTTACGAACTTTGACATTTAAATCGTCGTGGCCATTGAAGTTAAGATCTCCTGTTTCACAAAGTTCATATCCTGCTGGAATTTTTTTCAAATCAGAAGTTTTTACTACATTTTGATCTGCTGGAATTGTCAGTTCTTCAATATTGTCTTCAATCATTTCTCCTGATTCAGATACATAATGAACATATACATTTCTTGTATCCTTTATTACATAAACTTCAGTAGATGCATTTCCGTCTTTTGATACATTTACTTTAATAGTATTGGAACTATAGATTTTGCTGTCTAATTTCCAACCATTTTCTTTTAAAATAGGTGTTACATCATAACTAACAGACTCGAAATCTTTATCCGTTGTTAATTCTAGTGGAACATTCACGACTTCCAATGTCTTGCCATCTTTATCTGCAACATTTACTCTAAGATAATTTTTTCCTTCAACGCTTACTTCTTTTGCTACTGATACTAAACCAGCTTTTGGCGCTTCCGCAAATACAACCGTAAAATTTGGAACGATCATTGCTGATGCCATTGAGAAAGCAAGAATCTTATTCTTTACACTCTTCATCTTTTGTTTCTCCCTATTTTGCATATACTATGCTCTAGATAAATTACAAAGATAATTAT